>Ga0210385_10000311_pt1 | contig 39866 bp, 24 predicted proteins | sample IncBWH26OmetaG_FD_160107 | JGI IMG/M metagenome (GOLD analysis project Ga0210385, IMG submission 160107) | Forest soil microbial communities from Barre Woods Harvard Forest LTER site, Petersham, Massachusetts, United States - Inc-BW-H-26-O ...
GCCCTCGGACGTCCACACCTTGCGGTACTTGGCCTGCGAGCTGCGCGGACGGGTGCGCAGGATGTAGCCATGCAGTATCGGCAGCCACAGCCAGCGCGGCAGCTCGATGACCCGCGGGTCGCTCAGAAACAGCGCCAGGTAGCGGCGTATGTCACGCAGCTCCAGGCTGTCGGGCGTTCCGGTGTTGACCAGCAGTACCCCGATGCGTTCGGCATCCTGGCGGAAATCCGGTGAGCTGATGTAGCGCAAGGTGGGTCGGGCGCGCTCAGTTGTGCGCCGTGGCGGCTTCACCGCGCAGCTGCTGAGCCAGGAAGGCCAGGGTGCGCTCACGCGCCAGCTGCGCCGCCGGCGCATTGAAGCTGCCCCGCATGTCGCAGTTGAAGCCGTGGTCCGCATCAGGATAGATGTAAAAGGTGCCGCGCGGATCCGCGGCGCGGATCTTCTCCACGTCACTGGCCGGAATGTGGCTGTCCTTGCCGCCGAAGTGGTACAGCATCGGACACTTGGGCGTCTTGCCCAGCTCCTGCGTGATGCCACCGCCATAGTAGGCAACACCGCAGGCGACGGGCAGCTCGCAGGCGGTGACATAGGCCATCCTGCCGCCCCAGCAAAATCCCGTCACCCCCACGCGGCCGGCGTGCTTGACCACTGCGATGCTCGCCGCCAGGTCCAGCAGGGTCTTGTCGCGCTGCAGCTGCTGCACATAGCCGAAGCCTTCCTTCATGGTGTCCGCGTTGTAGCCCAGTTCGATGCCTCCGCGGATGCGATCGAACAGCGCCGGCGCAATGGCGACGTAGCCCTCGGCGGCGTAGCTGTCGGTCACGGCGCGGATATGCGCATTGACGCCGAAGATTTCCTGGATGACGAGCACCGCTCCGCGCGGCTTGCCGGCCGGCGCCGCCAGCCAGGCATTGAATTCATGGCCATCGCGGGCCATCAGAGTGGTGAATTCGCTCATTGTTGCGCTCCTTGGGGTCTGCGGGTGCCTAGCGAACCACACAGCGGTTGCGGCCGCCATCCTTGGCCGCGTACAGCGCGCCGTCGGCTCTCTCGAAGGCCGTGTCCGGCGTGTCGCCCATGCGAAAGGTGGTGATGCCACAGGAGGCCGTGACCGTCACCGGACGATCGCGGAAATGAAAGGCGATGGCCTGGATGCCGGTACGGATCTTATTACAGGCCCGCAAGGCCTGCTCGGAGTCCATGCCGATCATGATCATCACGAATTCCTCGCCGCCATAGCGCCCCATGAAATCCGTGCCGCGCACGCTACGCGCCAGGTGCTGGCCGAGGATGCGCAGCACCTTGTCGCCGGCCATGTGGCCGAACTCGTCATTGATGCCCTTGAAATTGTCCACGTCCCAGGCGGCGATGGTGATGGTGCCGCCTTGGCGCTGCCAGCGCGCGTATTCATGGGCCATCCGGTCATCATAGGCGGCGCGATTCGGAATGCCGGTCAGGGCATCGATCATGGCCGCGCGTTGTTCGGCCTGCAGGCTGTTCTGCAAAGCGCGGCTCTCGCGTTCCAGTTCCTCGACCCGGGCGCGCAGGCTCAGCGTGCGGTCCACCTGGGCGCTCAAGCGCTCCTCCTCGCGGGAGCGGAAGTCCGACAGGTGGGTGTTGATGGCCTCGAGGCGGTTGCCGACCCGCCCCCGCAGTTCGACCAGGGAGGCGGCCTGGGTCATGTCCGATGAGATCTCATTGACCTCGCCCATGACCAGCATGTTCAGCTTCTGGCTGTTGTCGCGGGTGCTGCTGCGATCCTCTTCCTCATAGGCGAAGAACGCCGAGATCGCCTCCAGCCGCGAATCGATCTGCACCAGCATATCCTCGATCTCGCGCTTCTCGCGCAGCAGCGACTGGCGCTGCTCGCCGATCAGATTCGTGACGCGCTCCAGCCGCTCGGCGAGTTCGTCCGAGGACAGTTCAGTGAAGGTCCGGTCATGCAGCGCCGCGATCGCCGGCCGCAGTTCCGGCAGCGCCGAGAGCCGGTCGAGCATCTGTGCCAGGGCCGCATCCAGGCGCGTTTCGCGTTCCGCGGGCGTTACCGGTGGCCGCTCCTGGGGCGCACTTGCCGCCGCGGAGGGCGGCAGCGTCCTGTGGGTCTGGGTGGTGGCGTGCAGCGCGCGCTGCGTCTGGGTGGTCGACAGCGGCGTGGCGGCCTTTGCGGCCGGGGCCGCCGGCACTGCCGTGGTCGCCGCCGGATCCGCTCCTGCGGCCATGTTGGGTGCGCGCCGGTTGGCGGTGGTGTCGGTGGCCTGAGGATCCGGCCCGCGCAGCATATTGGCCGTGTCCGAACTGATCTGATCCAGCGCCGCAACGGCCCGCGTCAGCGGTTCCAGGGCCGCGTTGATCTGGGCGATCTCCAGGCGATTGCGCGTCAGGTTGCCGATCTTGCGCAGCTCTTCATCCAGGCGCGCATCGCGGCCGCGGCCGGCCAGGCACAGCCGCCCGATCAGAAGTCTCAGGACGCTTTCGAGCTGGCCGGACTGCGCTTCCTGCGATTCCAGCTGCGCCAGGACTTCTCGATATTTCTGGCGCAGTTCTTGTTCAGATGCCATCGGTGGATCGTGTCGGGCCTGAAGTGCAGGCGCACATCATATTATGTGCGTTCGAGAATTGCTGTCACGCCCATGCCGCCTGCCGTACAGACCGATACCAGGCCGCGCCTGGCGCCGCGGTCGGCGCTGAGAATCTTGGCCAGGCTGGCGACGATGCGTGTGCCGGTTGCGGCAAAGGGATGCCCCAGCGCCACACTGCCGCCCTTCACGTTGAGTCGCGCCCGGTTGATGCTGCCCAGGGCCTTGGGCAGTTTGAGCGCCTCGCGGCAGTATTCCTCGGATTCCCAGGCCGCCAGGGTGGCCAGCACCTGGGCCGCAAAGGCCTCATGCAGCTCGTAGTAGTCGAAATCCGCCAGTCCCAGACCCGCGTCTTTGAGCATGGCGGCCACCGCATAGGCCGGCGCCATGAGCAGTCCCTCGGCGCCGCTGACGAAATCAACCGCCCAAACCTTGCCGTAGGACAGGTACGCCAGCACCGGCAGGCCATGCGCCCGGGCCCATTCCTCGGAGGCCATCAGTACGGCACTGGCGCCGTCCGTCAGGGGCGTGCTGTTGCCCGCGGTCAAAGTTCCGGCGGCGGTCAGATCAAAGACCGGCCGCAGCTTCGCGAGCTTTTCCGGGCTGGTGTCCCCGCGCACGTTGTTGTCGGTCGCGAGGCCCTTGAAGGGCACCACCAGATCCTCGTAGAAGCCTTCCTTCCAGGCGGCGGCGGCCTTGCGATGGCTTTCGTAGGCCAGTTCATCCTGCGCAGCACGGGTGATGTGCCATTTTTGGGCGGTCAGCTCCATGCTCTGACCCATGGACAGCCCGGTGCGCGGTTCCACCACGCCCAGCATCACGGGCTTGAAGTGGCGCGGACGCAGGCCGAAGAAGGGCTTGATACGGGCCAGCGCCGAGCGGCCCATGTAACTGCGCAGCAGCAACTGCTGATAGGAGCGCGGATAGACGATGGGCGGGTCGCTGATGGAGTCCACACCCCCGGCGATGCCGGCTTCCATCTGGCCCAGCGCAATCTTGTTGCCCACCAGGATGGCCGCTTCCAGGCTGGTTCCGCAGGCGCGCTGGATGTCCAGGCCCGGCGTCGAGGGCGACAGACCCGAGGACAGCACGCTCTCGCGCACCAGGTTGTAGTCCCGGGAGTGCTTGATGACCGCGCCGGCGATGACATCGCCCAGGTGCTCGCCGGTGAGCTTGAAGCGCGAGACCAGCGTGCGCAGCGTCTCCGTCAGCATGTCCTGGTTGCCGGCGGTGGCGTAGGCGCCATAGGCGCGGGCAAAGGGGATGCGCACCCCGCCGAGGATGGCGACGCGTCGAACCTGCGAGCCTACGAGCATATGGCCTCCGTTATGGCGCAAGAATGCCACGTCGGTTTGAGATTGGCACTAAACCGGGGCAAGATGCCGCGCTCAACGCCCCAACCCGGCACCCCAAGTGACCCGCAACCGAATCGACCGAGTCTTCGAGCGCCGCCTGTCTGCCCTCATTAATTGTGGGGAGCCGGAGGTATTGCAAGGCGGTCGCAAAGGGGCCGAGAAGGAGTCGCTGCGGGTGCGCAGCGACGGCCGGCTCGCCCAGACCCGCCATCCGCGCGCGCTCGGCTCGGCCTTGACCAATGAGCACATCACCACCGACTTCTCGGAGTCGCTGATCGAACTGGTCACTCCGCCGTTCGTCCACAGCTGGGAGCTGCTGCAGTATCTGCTGGATCTGCACCAGTTCATCTACAGCCACCTGGGAGATGAGCTGCTGTGGGCGACCAGCATGCCCGGCAGGATCGATTCGGACGCCAGCATTCCCATCGCCGAGTATGGCTCCTCGAACGTGGCGCAGATGAAAACCATCTATCGCCGCGGCCTGGGCCTGCGCTACGGGCGCATGATGCAGGCGATCTCCGGCGTGCATTTCAACTACTCATTCCCGGCGAAGTTCTGGGAGGCCTATCCGCAGCTGCGCGGATCGCGCGAGCAGGGCCAGGCCTTCATCTCCAGCGGTTATTTCGAGTTGCTGCGCAATTACCGGCGCTACGGCTGGATCGTGCTGTACCTGTTCGGGGTCTCGCCGGTGCTGAGCCGCTCCTTCGTCGCCGGACGCGACATCGATCTGCCGGAGCTCACGCGCGATACGCTCTATGAACCCTATGCCACCTCGCTGCGCATGAGCGACATCGGTTACCGCAATCGCAACCAGTCGGGGCTTTCGGTATCGGTCAACAGCCTCGAGGAATATGTGCGCGACCTGACCCGCGCCATCAGCACGCCGCACCCGGCCTATGAGGCGCTGGGCGTTAAGGTCAATGGCGAGTATCGACAGCTGAATGCGAACATCCTGCAGATCGAGAACGAGTACTACAGTTTCATCCGCCCCAAGCGGGTGGCGGCCTCGGGCGAACGGCCCACCCGGGCGCTGCTGCGCGCCGGCGTCGAATACGTCGAGGTGCGGGCACTGGATGTCAGCGCCTTCGATCCTGTGGGCGTCAACCAGAGCAAGCTGCGCTTCCTGGAGGCCTTTCTCGCCCTGTGTGTGCTCAAGGACAGCCCGCCGATCGATGAGAACGAACAGGCGCTGCTGGATGAAAACCATCTCACCGTCGCCCGGCGCGGCCGCGAGCCGGGGCTGACCCTGTCGCGGGACGGTCGGCCGGTCAGCATGCAGGTGTGGGCCGGAGAACTCCTCGACTCCATGACCGGAATATGTGAAGTGCTCGATCGGGGCGATCCGGCCAAACCCTATACGGCCGCGCTGGCCGCCCAGGCGGCCAAGCTCCAGGAGGTGCGGCTGACGCCGTCGGCACGCCTGCTCGAGGAGCTGCGCAGCACCGGGGAGTCCTTTTTTGATCTTGCGCTGCGCATGTCGGGCATGCACAAGGCGTATTTCCTTGACCTGCATACCCCGAACCCGCAACGCCTCTCGGAACTGTCGGCCGAGGCCGAGGAATCACTGCGGGCGCAGCGCGAAATCGAAGCCTCCGACCGGATTTCCTTCGAAGCCTACCTGGCGAAATACTTCTCCGACCTGAAAGCCTGAGCTGAGCGGGTGGCGCGCTAGCGCAGGCGCAGCAGCTGCTCGCGCGCCAGGCGTACGCGCTCCTTCAGCAGCGGCAGCAGCGCCCTCTCGCAGGCGGTGGCGACATTCTCGGTAAGCATCAGCTGCAGATCGCAGAACACTCGGAAGTATTCGCTGTAGTTCTGCTCGTAGGCGGTCAGCGGCGCCTCAAAAGCCGGATCGCGCAGAATTTCGGTGCCGATGAAGCGGGAGCAGGAGGCGCTGAGCCAGCTGCGCGAATAGTGTCCGTGCTCGATGACCATCGAGGTGGCGTAGTCGCGGGTGCCGTAGAACAGCGCAATGTAGCGATGACGCGCGGCGCCGACAATGCGCTGCTCGCGCATGTACTCGAACACGCAGCGCCGGTGGATCAGGCTCAGGGTGGTCTCGCGCATCTTGATGATCTGCGCGCGCATGCGCGTGGGCTGGCAAACCTGCTGCATCAGCAGGGAGTGGCGGTTCTCCCAGTCCGAGTAGGTCCCCGGGTGCTGCATCAGGCGCAGCGCCAATATCTGGTTTTCCTGGGTTTCATCGCGCGCAGTGGCCGCGACATGGGTGTGCGAAACCCACATGAGACGGTCGTGCCGCAAGCCGCGCGCCATGTTGCCCCCGATCTTATTCGGCCTCTACGTGGCCGGATTCTAGTAGCTGCCCTCAAGCATGGTGTTGAATTATCAACAAGCGTTACATGAGGAGAATTCGCCCTACGGCAGAGCGATATTAGCGACTTCGCATGGCGAGGGGGTGATCTTGTGTGATGAGAATGTGAGGGTGGCGTCCGATCTCAATGTCGGGTGTGAGCTTTCATCTGTTTCACATTGAAGTCGTTCGAGAATTTTTTTCGACCGTGCGGGTCGGCTCACGCCGGGCTGATCATGGTGGGAGCAGCACGGCCGGCGGGCCGCGCGCCATCCGGGCCGCCGCTCGCCCGCGGAAGAATGTTCTGCTTGACCGATGCTCCCGCAGGCAGGTCGGACCCCCACGGTGGCCACTGCCCGCACAGTCTGTGCACAACGCACCAAGTCGGGGCGGAACTTTCGAGAAGACGCTCTGCAACAGTGCGTATCGCACCGCGGCGAATCGCGGGAAGGCCTGAAATCCAGTGATTTTCCGTTTTCCTTGCCCGTGGCATGAAAACTGCAAAAATGCTCAAGCCTGCGTAACATGGCCCATAAGTACCTGGACGGGGAATTAACAACATGAAACTGGTCACCGCAATCATCAAGCCGTTCAAGCTCGACGACGTGCGCGCCGCGCTCTCTGACATCGGCGTTTCGGGAATGACTGTCACGGAAGTAAAAGGATTTGGCCGCCAAAGGGGCCACACCGAGCTGTACCGCGGCGCTGAATATGTGGTGGATTTTGTGCCCAAGACCCGGATCGAGGTGGCGGTGCGCAGCGACCTGGCGGACCAGGTCGTCGAGGCGATACTCAAGTCAGCCAAGACCGGCAAGGTCGGCGATGGCAAGATTTTCATCACTGACATCCAGCGCGTCATCCGCATCCGCACCGGCGAGACCGACGACACGGCGCTGTAACCGCCCGCATCCCCCGCAAAATCAAGTCCCCCAAGCAACACGGGGCCGCATCTGCGGCCCCGTTGAGCGTCTGGATGAGCCTAAGGCTGTAGACTCTCGGGCATGGACAACCTTGACGCACTGCGCCTGGCGGCACAGAAGGTCCGCCTGGGCAGCAACCGGCGGCACATTTTCCTGTGCACGGGTGGCAAGTGCGCGCCCAGCGCGGAGCAGGAACAGTCCTGGGAGTACCTGAAGCGGCGGCTTCGGGAGTTGGGTCTGGTGGATGCCGAGGGCGGGGTCCTGCGCACCAAGGCCCACTGCCTGCGCATCTGTGTCAGCGGCCCGATCGCGGTGGTCTATCCCGAAGGCACCTGGTATCGGGACTGTACGCCGGCAAATCTGGAACGGATTCTCCAGGAGCACCTGTTGGCCGGGCGCCCGGTCACGGAGCTGGAGTTTGCGACCGCGCCGCTGCCCGCCTGACCCGAGCGCCGCTCAGCCGGTTGATTTCACCAGCTGCAACGGGCGGCCGCTGCGGCCCATCCCCAGGGCACCACTGCGCGCCACCTCCAGCAGCTCCGCACGCGCAGCCAGATCGCGGATGAAGCTGTTGATCTCCGCCTCGCTTGCCGTAAGTTCGACAATGAAGCCATCGAGCGCCGGATCCAGGACCCGCCCGCCCGTGCGCACCACATAGCCACGCAGGCTGTCGGTGTGCTCGGCCCGCACCTTCAGTTTCAGCAGCACCAGTTCGCGCTCCAGGTGCTCACCGGTGGTCATATCCTCCACGCGCACCACGTCGATGAGCTTGTGCAACTGGTTGACGATCTGCTGGATGACAGCATCGGACCCCGTGGTCACCATGGTGATGCGCGAGACCGTCGCGTCGTCGGTGGGCGCGACCGAGAGTGATTCGATGTTGTAGCCGCGGGTGGAAAACAGGCCCGCTACGCGCGACAGCGCGCCGGCTTCGTTTTGCAGGAGAATGGCGATTATGTGGCGCATAAACGCCAACTGTAGCCTCTCGGCGCATCAAACTGCTACTCTTTAAGACCGTCCATGGGTTTTGCGTCCCGCAGCGTTAAATGAACGATACCGTCATCATGGCCCGGCCCACCGGGCACCCGTTGGCCGGTCAGCAGATGACCGGAGCCCAGATGCTGGTCCAGGTGCTGGCGGATGAGGGCGTGACGGCCATTTTCGGCTACAGCGGCGGCGCCATCCTGCCCACCTACGACGCGGTCTTCCTGTTCAATGCGCAGGCCCAGGCGCAGGGCACCCGGCAGGTGCCACTGATCGTGCCGGCCAATGAACAGGGCGCAGGATTCATGGCGGCCGGCTATGCCCGGGCCACGGGTCGGGTGGGCGTGTGCCTGGTGACCTCCGGTCCGGGCGCCACCAACACGGTCACGCCGGTGCGCGACTGCATGGCCGATTCCATTCCCATGGTGGTGATCTGCGGCCAGGTGGCCACGGGCGCCATCGGCACCGACGCCTTCCAGGAAGCCCCGGTGGCATCGCTGATGGGCGCGGTGGCCAAGCACATATTCCTGGTCACCGATCCTGGCAAGCTGGAAGCGACCTTGCGCACGGCCTTTGAGATCGCGCGCACCGGCCGGCCCGGTCCGGTGGTGGTGGATGTCCCCAAGGACGTGCAGAACTGGCAGGGCCTCTTCGTGGGCAGCGGCAATCTGCCCGTGCCCGGCTATCGCAGCCGGATCATGAACCTGGCGCGCGATGGTCTGGCGCTGGCCGATGCCAACCGGTTCTTCGAGCTGCTCGGTGCCGCGCAGCGCCCGCTGATATATGCGGGCGGCGGTGTCATCAATGCCGAAGCCTCCGACGCGCTGCATGAGTTTTCGCAGGCCTTCGGGGTGCCCGTGGTCACGACCCTCATGGGGCTGGGTGCCATGGACACCATGGGGCCATTGTGTGTCGGCATGCTCGGCATGCACGGCGCGGCCTATGCCAACTACACCGTGGATGACTGTGACTTCCTGATCGCTCTGGGCGCCCGCTTCGATGACCGGGTCGCCACAGTGCCCGCGAAGTTCGCGCCCAACGCCAAGGCGATCGCGCAGTTCGACATCGACCGCGCCGAGATCGACAAGGTGCGCAAGGTGCAGTGGCATCACGTCGGGCTCATGGACGATGCGCTGCGGCTGCTGGTGGCCCATGGCCGCCGCGCGGGCTTCAACCCCGACTACTCCGCATGGCATGCCCATATCGAGGCACTCAAGCGCGCGCACGCCTTCAACTATGACCGCAACAGCGTGGCGATCCAGCCCTATCAGGTGATCGAGGAGATCAACCGGCTGACCCGTGGCGAGGCCATCGTCGCCACCGGCGTCGGCCAGCATCAGATGTGGGCGGCCCAGTACTTCGATTTTCGCCAGCCGCGGCTGTGGCTGACCTCGGGCAGCATGGGCACCATGGGCTTTGGCCTGCCCGCCGCCATCGGTGCGCAGATCGCCCATCCGGGCCGACTGGTCATCGACATCGATGGCGATGCCAGCATCCGCATGAACATCGGCGAACTGGAGACCGTGACCACCTACGACCTGCCGGTGAAGATCGTCGTGCTCAACAACAATGGCGATGGCATGGTGCGCCAGTGGCAGAAGCTGTTCTTCAAGGGCCGCTTTTCAGCCAGCGACAAGTCGCTCCATACCAAGGATTTCATCAAGGCCGCGCAGGCCGATGGCTTCAAGTACGCGGTGCGTCTGGAGCGCAAGGAAGATGTGGCGCGCATCATCGCCGAATTCATCAGCTTCGATGGTCCGGCCTTCCTCGAGGTGGTCATCGACCGCGATGCGGGCGTGTTCCCCATGGTCGGCCCGGGTCAGCCGTACGCCGAAATGATCACCGGCGATTTCATCGCCTCGCGCGAACGGCCCGCCATCCCGACGCCCATCTCCAACGAGAGTTTCTGAAGGCTCGCTACAGCCCTGACAGCTGCCACAGACCCGGGCCGCTCTCGCAGGCCATGGCGGTGCGCTTGGCGTGGTGGTAGTTGCCCGAGGCCTTCAGGAAGAAGGCGCGGCAGGCGCCGGCGATGCCATCCCGACCGGCATCCGGGCGCATCTCGTAGTGGATGCCGGTGGCGCCATTGTCCCAGCTGACCCAGCGGCCGCTGGCGCCCAGCTCCAGGATCTGGCCCATGCAGGCCCTGTCCCCCTCGTCCACTTCGGCCCCCAGAGTGGTGGGCAGCAGGTCCGGCAGGCGCGCGCCGACCAGCATGGCCGCGCTGCGATTCAGCTCCCGGCGCTGTCCGAGACTGGCCATGGCGCCGCTGTGACGCGGATTTTCGGTGATGCGCTCGCGGTCGCAGTGGCCCTTGCGGACGTCAAAGTCCAAGGGCCAGCGGACCCCGGAGAAGCCGCGGAAACTTCCAGTCTTTGGCGCAGCCGGCGCTGAGGATGCCGTGGCCTGGGCCGCCGCCGTCGCGCCGGGCAACATGCCTGAGGCCAGCCAGGCGCCAAGCGCCATGCCGGTGAGCAGTGCGACGCGGGATCGGTTCGGCTTTGAGGTCGTGTGCATGGGGCTTCCTTGCCGCATTGTCGCGCCGCCGGGTGGCGCCGTGCGGGTGAATTGATGCAGGTGCGACATGGGTCACGTCACATTCGAGGTTGAATCGTCTGCCATCGGCGATTTAGAGTCAGCGACCTTCGCGCAAGTTTCGCGAACAAAGGGGATTCACGATGAGCAGCTCTCCAGTCCTGGGGCAGTTCCTGTGGCACGAATTGCTGACGACCGATCCTGCGGCCGGTGCCGGATTCTATTCCAAAGTGTTTGGCTGGAACGGCCAACCCTGGGAAGGGGACGCGCAATACACCATGCTGACGCATGCCAATGGGCCGGTTGGCGGCGCGCGCGTCATCGGCAAGGACCCTCTGGCCGACAAGATCGGCCTGAACTGGTTGACCTATGTGGGCGTGCCGGACCTCAGCGCCGCGCTGGCGGCGGCCGAGTCCAAGGGTGCCCGGGTGCTGCATCCGGCGACCGGATTGTCATCCGACGGCGGCCGCTACGCAGTGATCGCCGATCCCCAGGGCGCCACCATCGGTCTGTATGAGCCCGGGGCCGGCATGTCCAGCGGCAACGCGGGTCCCATGGCCGGACCGGTTGCCTGGCATGAACTGACCGCCGAGGATCCCGAGGCCGCGCTGCGTTTCTACAAGGACATTGTCGGCTGGGAAGTGCTCGGCACCCATGAGATGGGCGGCGATGTCGGCACCTATCACCTGTTCGGTATCGGCACGACCCAGCTGGGCGGGGCCTTCAAACGGGCCCGCGATGGCTCATCGACCCGGCCGCGATGGCTGATCTATGTTCATGTACCCGGCATCACCGCTGCGGTCGCCGCGGTTCTCGCCGCGGGTGGCAAGCTGCTCAATGGACCGCACCAGGTACCGGGCGGCAACTGGGTGGCCCAGGTTACCGACCCGCATGGCGTGTACCTGGCCATGCATGGTCCCAAGGAAGTCGCGGCAAGCGCCCCCAAGGCCTCGAAGCCCAAGCCCAAGGCCAAAGCCCCGGCCAAACCGAAAGCTGAAGTGAAGGCTGCGGCCGCGCCCAAACCCAAGGCTAAGGTCAAGGTTAAGCCCAAGACCAAGAAGAAGGCGAAGAAGTCCAAGAGCCAGGCCAAGCGCAAGGCGGCACCGAAGCGCAAGGTTGCCAGCAAGGTCAAGGCAAAGGCCAAAACCAAGACCAGGACCAAGGCAAAACGTAAGGCTAAGGCCAAGGCGCGCAAGGCGCCCCGGCGCGGCAAGTAGTCAGGGGCGCAGGGCTATCGGCCCTGCGACTCCGCGTCATTGCGCTGCTGGGCAGCGGCCTGCTGTGCCTGATCCAGCTCGCGCTTGACGCGATCTTCGGTCTGCTTGGCCTGTTGTGCCTGCTGCACTTCGGCCTCCGCACCGGCCCCGGTGGCCACGGCCGTTCCGGCTAAGCCGCACCCCGCACACAGGGCCGCCGCGAGCAGCGGCAGGGTCAGGCGCAGGATGCGCAGGGGGCCGGCTGTCCGGCTTTGGATTGTGCTGCGATTCATGGGGGGTCTCCTTTGCCCGGAATCAGCCCATTATTGACAGTGTGTGCGCACTTTGAGACCTGGCGCCAGGTACGGAGTCTCGTTCCTTAAAGACCACCGCGAATCCTTATATAGTGGCCGGGACTGCCTGTATCGGAGGGGCGAATGCCCAAGGGTCCCGCAACATCCGCATCACCGGTCGTACCGCGCGTGCGACGCGGCTATTTCGAAAGCCGCTATGGCCAGCTGCATGTGCACAACGCGATTCCCCCGGGTGGCGGATTCGACGAAGGCACTTCGCTGCTGTGCCTGCATGCCACGCCGCGTTCGGGCAGCAGCATGCTGCCGCTGCTGTCACTGATGGGCATGGACCGCTCCGTGTACGCGCCGGATCTGCCCGGCTATGGCAACTCCGATGCACCCACGGCGCGGCCCAGCATCGCCGACTACGCCAATGTGATCGGGGACTTCTGCACCACGATGCGGTTTCGCCATCTGGATGTGCTGGGCTACCAGGCCGGGGCGCTGGTGGCGGCGGAACTGGCCATGGCGCTGCCGGCCGTCGTACGGCGCGTGGTGCTGGTCGGAGTGCCGGTCCCCGACGATGCTGAACGAGACAGCTTCCGACGTGCGCCCTGGCCGGTTGCGCCAAGCGCCGATGGGGCTCACCTGCTGGTGGAATGGAATCGCACCCGCAACGCGGTGCATGAGGGCGCGGCACTTGAGAGCATTGCCTCCGGTTTCGCCGACAAGCTCGCCAATGGACCGCTGGCCTGGTGGGGCATGCAGGCCGCCATGCAGTACCCAGCGGCCGAGCGTCTGCGACTGATCACGCAACCCACACTGCTGATCCGCTCGCGCGAAGGGCGCGGCCTGGACAGCGCGCGCGCCCGCGAACTGCTGCCCAAGGCGCGATCGGTAGAGCAGGCGCAGGTCTACGGCAGCGATCTATTCGAGTCCGCCGCCACGGAGCTGAGCTCCGTGTTGCGGGAGTTCCTACGCGGTTAATCCAATGAGTCCCAAAACATGAACGCCTCCAGTCAGTCATTTCCCAATAGCCCGGCTGATGCGGAAATCACCGCCGAGTTGCCGGTGCTGGATGTCGCTGCCTACGAGGCGCGCCACGCCAACGATCCGCTTTCCAGCACCGACACCTGGGCCTCGCCGGCGCAGCCCGGCGCCGTCTCGGACGCCACTCCCGAGCTGGCGCCGTCCGCGCCGCTGCCGGCCAACGTGGCCGCGAAACTCGAGGCGGAACTGAAGTCACTGGCGAGCAACCTCAAGGAGCTCGAGACCCGGCTCGCCGCCAAGGGCGAGCGGCTGGTGATCATTGAGAAGGAACTGGCCGAGTCGCGTGCCGCGGGGCAGGCCGCGGCCGAGCGCGCGACCGCGCTGTCCGATGAGCTGACCGGCAACCGCGCCGCCATCGCCGCGGCGACCACGCAGATCGAAGGCCTGCAGGCCACGATCCGCGAGCGCGACTCGGCACTGCAGGCCGCCGCCGCGCGCGCGAGCGAAGAGCAGCAGCAGCAGCAGCGGCGCGAGGCTGAGCTCAACAGCGCCGCAGCGGCCGCGACCGCGCGCAGCGCCGAACTGGTCACCCATCACGAAACGGCGCTGAAGGCGTCGTGGCAGCAGGTCGCGCAGCTGCAGGCGCAAAGTGCCGCGCAGCTGGAGACCCTGCATTCCATGGAAGGCCGGCGCGGCATTTTCGACTCGATACTGCGTGGCCTTGATATGCAGATCGCGGGTCGCGAACAGGATCAGGCACGGCTGTCCGATGATCTGGCGCGCAACACCACCCACGGCCTGGAGCTGACCCGGGAGCTGGAGGCACGCAGCCGGCAGATCACGCAGCTGCAGGCCGAACTTGCCGCCGTGAATTCAAATCTGGCGCTGCGCACCGATGAAGCCGCGGCGCTTGGCCGTACCAATGTTGAACTGACCCAGTCATTGCAGACGTTGCGCGAGGAGAGCGCCGGACGCGCGACCCGCATCAGCGAACTTCAAGCGCAGCTCGAGGCCGACAAACAGATCCACGCACAGGCCCTGGAGGCCGCCGCCAAGGCGCACAGCGACGTTCAGGCCGGCAACGCGGCGCTGGTGGCGAGAAAGGCGGCCCTGGAATCGGAGATCGCGGCGCTGCGCGAGGAATCCGCCGGCAATGCCAGTGCCGTGCGCCAGGTCACCACCGACCATGCCAATCGCCTGGCGCAGATCCAGGACCAGCAGATGCAGCTTACAGCCCTGGCGGCGCAGGTCGCGAGCCAGTCCCAGACCCTGCATGCCGAGACCGAACGCAATCGCGTCCAGAAAGAGCAGATCGGCATCGCGGAGAACGATCTGCGCGTCGCCGAGGAGGCCATCAATCGCCTGGAGTCCGAGGTGCGCGCCCGCAACATGCGGGTCGAGGAACTCACGCGCATCAATTCGCAGATGCAGTCCGACATTGCCGACGCACGCCGCTGGCTGGGCGAGCGCGACTCGCTGATGCAGCGCCTGGAGACCGAAACCGCGCAAAGTGCCGCATTGGTGGACAATATCCAGCGCAGCGTCCGGGCGCTGGGGCCGAGCAGCACCGGTCCGCACGAGGTGCTGCGCGAACCGGGAACGCGGCTGCTGGTGCGCTCACAGGATGGTCATGAGGTGGTGCACGTTCTGGGTCGCAAGACCAGCATCGGCCGCACTCCCGACAACGATCTGCAGATCGACGCCAGCTTTGTCAGCCGTCATCACGCGGTGCTGCTGGCCAACGGCCTGCAGACCGTCATCGAGGATCTCAACAGCACCAACGGCGTCTACGTCAACGGTCATCGCATCAGCCGTGAAGTCCTCAACGATGGCGATCTGGTGATGGTGGGCAAGGCACGTTTCCGTTTCGCGATACGACCCACCGTCAACCGCGCCAGCCCGGAACATTCCTTAAGCTGATCAGCCTTTCCCGTTGCCTCACGAGGTCAGACAGCTCGCACGCGTGCCGTTGTCGCTGCTGACCCGGCTGCGACTGGTACTGCTGGGCCATGAGGACCTGGCGAGCATCGTGTTCTGGGCGGCCCTTGTCGGCCTGTGCGCCGCCTTGTCGAGCGTTGCCTTCCGCGAAGGTCTGCGCCTGTTCGAACTGCTGTTCACCGGACAGTCCAGCAGCCTGGAACGGGCGGCCTCAGGCATGGTGTGGTGGCGGCGCGTGCTGCTACCGCTGGGTGGTGCGGTGCTCGCAGGCCTGGTGCTGCGCCAGGCCGGCAAGGTGCTGGCCTCGCCGCGTGCGGTGGACTACATGGAAGCGGTGCGCGTCGGCGACGGCAGTATCAGCGTGCGCGCCACGCTGGCCAATAGTCTGTCATCACTGCTGACGATCTCCTCGGGCGGCTCCATCGGCCGCGAGGGCCCGATGGTGCAGCTGGCGGCCATGCTCGGCTCGCGCCTCGGCCGCCTGGCACGCGCACCCATTCCACGGCTGCGCCTGATGGTGGCGTGCGGTGGCGCCGCAGGTATCGCCGCGGCCTACAACGCCCCGATATCCGGCGCGCTGTTCGTGTCGGAAATCATTCTGGGCGGCACCGCCATGGAGAGTTTCGGGCCGCTGGTGGTGGCCTCGGTGGTATCGAGTGCGACGGTGCACCGCTTCTTGGGTTATCTGCCGGTCTACGATGTTCCCAAGGTGCAGTTCGCCTCGAACTGGGAACTTATTTTCTACGTGCTGCTCGGGGTGTTGCTCGGGCATCTCGCACCGGCATTCCTGGCATCCCTGGATTTCGCCAAGGCGCGATTCGTGAGTCTGAAGCTGCCGCTGCAGTGGCAGCTGGGACTGGGTGGCCTGATGGTCGGTGTGATATCGGTCGCGGTGCCCGAGGTGTGGGGCAATGGCTTCGGTGCCGTCGGCAACATCCTCAACGCCCACCTCATCGGCTGGTGGCTGCTGGTGGTGCTGCTGGCCAAACTGCTGGCCACTGCCGCCACGGTGGGTTCGGGCGCGGTGGGCGGGGTGTTCACGCCCACATTGTTCCTGGGCTGCGCCATCGGCGCACTGTTTGGCGGGGTGGTGCATACGCTGCTGCCCGGTGTCACCTCCGTTCCGGCGGCCTATGCGCTGGTGGGCATGGGCGGCTTTCTGGCGGCGACCACGCACGCACCGCTCACCTCCATCCTCATGCTGTTTGAAATGACGCTCGACTACGACATGGTGCTGCCGCTGATGCTGGCCTGTGTCACCGCGCACTACACGGCCAAGGTCTACCGCCGCGGCGAATCGGTCTACCACGCGGCCCTTCAGGGGCGCAGCGCCAACGAGGGCTGGCAGCTGAACAACGTGGCGGCGCTGATCAAGCCGGCCGGCGCCGTGGTTGCGCGCAACATGACCGTGAAGGAGATGTTTGAGAAGCTGCCGCGCCGGCCGCTGGAGCGGGCCTACGTCATCGACGGCGACGAACTGGTAGGCTGGCTGGACCTGCGCGAACTGCTGGCCGCGATGCGCACGGGCCGGTTGGACGGCTCCGCCGCGCTCGCCAGCGTGATCCAGCCGGCGACGCTGGTCCTGACGCAGGATCTGTCGCTGGGCGCGGCGCTCGACGTTTTCCTCAAAGCCCGCGCCAATTCGCTGCCGGTGATCGCCGGGCAGTGGCGCAACAACCTGTTGGGTGAGATCTCGCGCCAGGACGTGCTGCTGGCGATGCAGGATCGCATGGTGCCCGAACCGGGCCCGGCGGCGCAGGTATAGCAGCTATAATAAGAGTGTGACGGGGGGGAGCATGATGCATCGAGTTCTGGCGGCTGCCGGCGCCGCGTTGCTGCTGGGTGGCGCGAGCACCGCGAGCGCGGCTGCGGCCTGTGACCGCGCCTGCCTGTACCAGGTACTGGATCACTACCTCGCGGCGCTGAAGGCGGGCGATGCGACCAAGGCAGGCTTCGCCCCGGGTGCGCGCACCAGCGAGAACAATGTGCTGCTGCGTCCCGGTGATGGCCTGTGGGGCACGATCAGCGCACTGGGTGACTACGATCTGCGCTTCGCCGATCCGCAAGGCGGCAGCGTCGCCTTCTACGGCGTGGTGCGCGAAACCGATACCTCCGCGCCGTTCGCGGTGCGCCTGAGGGTGCGCAATGGCGCGATTACCGAGGCTGAAACCATCGTTGCGCGACCGCAGGAGGCCGAGGTGCCGTTCGTCACGGTCGATATCCATCCCCTGCCGGTGCTCAATGAGATGGTACCGGCTGCCGAGCGCAGCGATCGTAAGCACCTGATTGCCCTCGCCAACGGCTATTTCGAGACCATCCAGCGCAACGATGGCACCCTGCACACCGCCTTCAGCGATGACTGTAATCGGCGCGAGGACGGCTTTCAGACCACCAACCGCCAGGATGATACCTGGGGCGCCATCACGCACCTGGGCTGCGGGCAGCAGTTCAAGCTCGGCTGGTATCGCTTCGATGACCGCCTGCGGGCGCGGCGCTTTCTGGTGGTCGATACCGAGCGCGGCCTGGTGATGGCCGCGGGCTTCATCGACCACGAGGGTCGGATCGGTGACTACAGGTTGAGTGACGGGCACAGCGCCACATCCAAGATCTTCCGCCACCCTCACAGCTACTGTCTGCTGGAGACCTTCAAGATCCGCGGCGGCAAGATCCAGCAGGTGGAGGCGGTGTTCACCACCGTACCGTACAACATGCCCTCGCCCTGGGTCAGTGGAAAAAAATGATTCGAGAATCAACTGGATTTACCGCCCTCATGGGCCTGCTGGCGCTGGTCGCATTCGCCGCCCAGGCCGGAACCAGCGACGGGCCGCCCACGGCGGATCCGGCGCAGCTGTACGCGCGCAACTGCGCCGCCTGCCACGATCACCCCACGCAACGCATCCCCGCGCGTGCCGTGATTGCGCGGCACTCACCCGATGAGGTCATGCAGAGCCTCACCGGCGGACTGATGAGAGCCCAGGCCGCGGGATTGAGCATGAATGACCGCGTCGCGGTCGCCACCTATCTCACCGGCAAGGCCCCGCTCGGGCATCTGGCGCCCACCCCCGAGCAGAACCGCTGCCCCGCGCCCCTCGCGCCCGCGGCCGATTCGGGTCCGAACTGGAATGGCTGGGGCGCGGATCTTGCCAACACCCGTTTTCAAAGCGATCCGGGGCTGAGCGCTGCGCAGGTGCCGCACCTGAAACTCAAATGGGCATTCGGCTATCGGGCCACCTATGTGTATGGGCAGCCCACGATCGTGGGGGGTCGGGTCTACGTGACGAGTTCCAGCGGGCGCGTGTACTCGCTGGATGCCAGGAGCGGCTGTACCCACTGGACCTTTGATGCCGCGGCGCCGGTGCGTACCGCGGTGTCCGTGGTGCGGGTCAACGGGGCCCTGCGGGTGGTGTTCGGTGATGATTCGAGTTTCCTGTATCTGCTGGATGCCGACCACGGACGGCTGCTGTGGAAGCGCCGGCTCGATCCGCACCCCTCGGCGCGCATCACCGGGGCACCGGCGATACAGGGTGCGCGGGTATTTGTGCCGGTGTCCTCGCTGGAGGAACTCTCGGCACCGACGCCGACCTATGAGTGCTGCAAGTTCCGCGGCAGCATCGCGGCACTGGATATATTGAGCGGTCGGGTCCTGTGGCGCACCTACACCATCTCGCAGCCCGCCAGGCCTTACGCCAGGAACTCAACCGGCACGCAGCTGTATGGCCCGGCGGGCGGCTCGGTGTGGTCCGCCCCGACGCTCGATCCGGAGCATGGTCTGCTTTATGTCGGCACGGGCAATTCCTACACCGACGTGCCGACGGACCGCACCGACTCGATACTGGCGCTGCGCATGAGTACCGGCGCCGTGGTGTGGGCGAATCAGCTGCGCCCCAAGGACAACTACATCGTCGGTTGCGATACGCCGGCCAGCGCCGGGCAGGGTAACTGTCCGCACGCCCTGGGTCCTGATGTGGATTTCGGCACTTCACCCATCCTGCGCACCCTGAGCAATGGCGAGCGTGTGCTGATCAGCGGCGAGAAATCCGGGCGCGTCTACGGCTTGGATCCGGCGAGCGGCAAGGAGCGCTGGCACGCCCAGCTTGGTGTGGGCAGCAGTCTGGGCGGCATCGAGTGGGGCAGCGCGGCGGATGGCGAAAGCCTTTACGCCCCGGTCTCGGATGCCGCGGCGGTGCAGGGTCGCCCCGGCGGCCTGGTCGCACTGCGCCTGGCCGATGGCCGGCAGCGGTGGCGCGCAGCGCCACCGCCGGCGGTGTGCAGCTGGGGTCCGAACAACTGCCTCGCGGCGCAGTCCCAGGCCGCGACGGTGATTCCGGGTGTCGTTTTCTCAGGCTCTGAGGACGGCCACCTGCGTGCCTATGCCAGCACCGACGGCCATGTCATCTGGGACGTGGATACGGCGCAGGCGTATACCACCGTCAATAAGGTCCCCGCGGCGGGCGGTTCCTTGGACAATGGCGGCGCCACGGTCGCGGGCGGGATGCTGTTCGTGAACTCCGGATACGGCCGTATCGTCGGTGAACCGGGCAACGTGCTGCTGGCCTACGGCATCGAAGCTCAGTAAGTACAATCATGGACTTGGGTGGGTTTGCTGCACCGCCCATCCGCGTTCACCAAACTGTCGTAACCGTCCCCTACTGTGTCCCCTAACAACAGGGGATCGCGTGGAACTCTTCCTGGCCTTCATCGTGGCACTGTCCACGACGGCGGCCCTCATTCCAGTACTGAGCCGCTGGGCGCCGGCCGTCGGGCTCACCGACAAACCGGGTCCCCGGAAGGTACATGCGGTGGCGGTACCGCGCGTCGGCGGGCTCGCCATGGCGGTGGGCATCCTGGTTCCGGTGCTGGTGACGGTGCCCCTGACGGCACCCACGCGCGGTGTACTGCTGGGCATCCTGATCCTGTTGTGCTTCGGGGTGTGGGATGACCGCGTCGAGCTGGGCTATCGCACCAAACTGCTGGGACAGATACTCGCGGTCGGCGTGTGCATGGTGGTCGGCGGCGTGCATATCGGCCGGGTGATGATCGACGGGCGGATACTCGCGCCGGGATTGATCTCCGGGATCATTACCTTTCTGTTCCTGATCGGCGTGACCAATGCCGTCAATCTCACCGATGGCCTGGATGGATTGGCCGGTGGACTGGTACTGCTGTGCCTGTGTGCCGTGGCGCTGTTTGCCGTGGCCAGCGGTAATTCCAGCGTCATCGCGCTGTGCCTGATCGAGGCTGGAGCCGTGCTCGGGTTCCTGCGCTTCAACACCCACCCGGCGCGGATTTTCATGGGCGACAGCGGCAGCCAGGTACTGGGCTTCTCCGTGGGCGCGCTCTCATTGCTTGCCACACAGGGCGCCAGCAGCGACCTGAGTGCCGCGCTGCCCATCCTGCTGCTGGGCCTGCCGATTCTCGACACCTTCATGGTCATGAGCACCCGCATCATTGCCGGCAAGTCACCTTTTTCAGCCGACAAGAACCACCTGCATCATCGGCTGCTGGCGATCGGGTTCTTGCATCGCGAAGCCGTCGCCATTGTCTATCTGCTGCAGGCCGGCCTGGTGCTGCTGGCCTATTTCATGCGCTTCGAAGACGATCTCACAGTGGTCGCGGTGTTCTGCGGGTTTGCGGCGACGGTCGTGGGCCTGCTGCTCCTGGCGCGAGCTACCGGCTGGCATTTGCGCAATCTGGATTCCCACGGCCGAACGCGAGCGCCGCTGGTCTTTGTACCCTCCGCTGCGCGGTTGCCGGCCATCGCCCTGGGCGTGATGCTGGCGTGCCTGATCGCCTACGCCGCCACGGTGCTGCTGGCGGCGCCGCATGTGGGCAAGGATCTGGGCGTGCTGAGCCTGGGGATGCTGGCGGTGCTGCTGTTGCTGAGCGTCTCCAAAGTCCCCGAATCGCTGCACTGGTTTGAAAGAACCGCGACCTACGTGAGCGTGGTGCTGCTGGTGTACCTCGACCAGACCGCGTTGGATCACACGCAGGCCCTGGCTGCCGTGTCATGGACATTGATCGGAATCACCGGCGCGGCGGCTTTGGCAAGGTTCTGGCTCTCGCCCACGCGCAGGTTTGAAGTGACGACGCTGGACCTCATCGTGGTGTTCGTGGCGCTGGTGCTGCCAAACCTGCCCGGTTCGCTGCAGCTGCCCCCGGATCTGCCGCAGGGCATCGCCAAGTCCGTGATCCTGCTGTACGTGGTCGAAATGCTGCTGACATTTGATCTCAAGCGATTGATGCCGCGACTGATTCTGGGCGTGATGCTGGTCGCCATCGCCGGCCGCGCCTTCATCGGCGCCGCCGCGTAAGAAAAATCAACAGGCCAGTTCAGGTCAGCGGGCGCTGATGGCTGTCATGCCTTCGTCACGCACCTTGCCTACAGTCCGATTCCCCCCAATTTGATGCGAGAGCGCGCGAATGTCGCTGATGCGGACCACAAGGGCGTTGGCCCTCACGTCAATGGTGGCGGTGGCGCTGCTCACCAGCGGCTGCGGCGGTGCCAAGTCCCGACTCGCCAGCCATATGCGGCGCGGGCAGGACTACTACCAGAACGGGGACTTCCCCAAAGCCGGTGTCGAATTCCGCAATGCCATGCAGATCGATCCCAAGGATGCGCAGGCGCGCATCATGGCGGCACAGACGGCCGAAAAACTCGGGCAGCTGCGCAATGCCTATGGCCTGCTGCAGTCCGTGGTGGAGGAACACCCGGACCACGTCGCCGCGCGCACGGCGCTGGGCCGGCTGCTGATCACGGCGGGTGAGCCCAAGCAGGGGCTGGATGTCATCAAACCCGTCATTGCCAAACAGCCCAATGATGCCTCGCTACTGGCGCTGCGCGGCGCCGCCGAGTCGGCACTCAAGGACGGAGTCGCGGCACGGGCGGACGCGGACCGCGCGGTGGCCCTCGATCCCAGGAACGAAGACGCCGTGGATCTGCGCGCGGCGCTCTACAAGCAGGATGGAAATCTTCCCGCGGCCATCAAGCTGGTGAGTGATGCCGCAGCTGCGCAGCCCGCCATCGCGGGCTTTCATCAGGTCCTGGTCAATCTGTACGAGACCGCCAATCAACCGGAGCTCGCGGAAGGCCAGCTGCGGGCGCTGGTAAAGCTCAAACCGGATCAGCTCGCCGATCGGGCACAGCTGGCGATTTTCCTGTCGCGCAGCAAGCGACTCGATGACGCGCAGAAGGTTCTGGATGAGGCGGTTAAGGCGTTGCCTCACAGCGATGACGCGAAGCTGCTACAGGTCGACTTCCTGGCACAGCAGCGTTCCCACTACATTGCAGAGCAGACCCTGCGTGACTACATCAAGGCGGACTCGGACAACTATGTCCTGCGCCTGGAGCTGGGTAACATGCTGCAGCACTTCGGCGAGTCCGCCAAGGCGCTTGAAGTGTTCAGCGACATCACCAGGAGCGCCGGTACCGAACCCAGCGGTCTGATCGCGCGTGACCGACTCGCGCTGATTGCGGTCGGGGAGAAACGCGAGGCTGACGCGCAGCGGCTGCTCGCCGAAGTGCTGAAGGTCAGCCCCCGCGACAATGACGCATTGGCGATACGCGGCCAGCTGGAACTTTCGCACGGTGATTCCACCAGTGCCATCGCGGACCTGCGCGCCGTGCTGCGTGACCAGCCGCGCAGTCCGAGCGTCAACCGGGTGTTGGCGCAGGCGCTGGTGGCCCATGGCGATATGGCACTGGCCGAGGAGCCGTTGCGTACGGCCATGGAGTCCGCGCCGACGGACGTGTCCCTGCGCGTCGCGCTGGCGCAATTGCTGTTTCAGCAGCAGCAACCGGACCAGGGTCTGACGGTGCTGCAGGATGGCATCAAGGCGATGCCCACCGACAACAGCTTGAACGATGCCCTGGTCCGCGCCTACCTGGGGCGCAAGAATTTTGCAGAAGCTGCGAAAATCGCCGATGCCTACCGTCAGGCCAAACCCGACAATGCCGCGCCCTACGCGCTGGCGGGTGTGGTGGCGCAGGCGGACAACCGCCTGGATGATGCCCAGACGCTGTTTGAAAAAGCGCTGGTCATCCAGCCGCATGGCTATGATGTCCTGACACAGCTGGTGCACCTGCAGGTGCAACGGGGGCAGGGCGCCAAGGCGGTCAGCCGCCTGCAGGGCCTGATGGCCGCCGAACCCAAAGGCGCGGTGATCCCGAATCTGCTCGGCGAAATCTACCTCGAGCAGAAGGATTTCAACGCTGCCCAGCAGACATTGGGCGCGTCGATCGCCAACGATCCGAAGTGGTGGCTTCCCTATCGCAACCTGGCGCTGGCCAAGTTCGGCTCCGGTGATCTGCCCGGCGCGATCCAGGCCTATCAGGATGGCCTGAAACTCGCGCCCACCGAGACCGTGATGCTCGCCGATCTGGGGTCGCTGTACCAGCGCGCCGGCCGTATCGACGATGCACAGAAGCTGTACGACGGCTGGGTCATGCGGGATCCGAGGTCGCAGGTCGCGGCCAACAATCTGGCCATGCTGCTGGTCAGCTACCACACGGACAAGGCCAGTCTGGACCGCGCCCAGGCACTGACGGTGGGATTTGCCAGCGCCGGCAACGGCGATCTGCTCGATACCGCCGGGTGGGTGCAGTTCAAGCGTGGCGATTACAGCCAGGCGTTGCCGGTGTTGCAGCGGGCGGCGGCACTGATGCCGCAATCGCACGAAGTTCATTACCACCTGGGAATGGCGGAGCTGCGCAACGGTCAGGCCGATCGCGCACGAACCGACCTGGAAACGGCCCTGGCGGGATCCTCGCGGTTCTTCGGTGAAGAGGATGCGCGGGCGGCTCTGGCCAACCTGAAAAGTCGGGCGAGCTGAAGCGCTCTCCAAACAACAACTTCCGGCGCGCGCGGATGCTCGGCCGACAGAGACAACATGAAAGCGGGATTTTCCTGCCCGGTAGGGCAAAAACTTGGAATTGTGATAGTGGCGCTGGGCCTGTGTGCGGCAGCACACGCCCAGAGCATTGCGCAATGTCCGCAGGTTCCCTGCGATGACGTGCGCACCGTCGCAGCGGCCAGTACCGGCGTGCCGGTGGAGCACGACTTCAATGCCACGGCCGGCACGACCTACTATGTGACTTTGACAGACCTCGGTGCGCAGTTCACCACGCCGCAGCCGCTGGCTACCTTGAAGATGGCGATCACGGCCAACGATGCGTTGGTAAACCTCACGCCCATTGTGGGTTCGGGCACGGTAGCAACGACCAACCAGTTGGTGGTGGACGGCGCCAATGCCGTTTCAACCAACGGCGTCGCCATGGCCTCCTTTACCCCGGCGACCACGGGACCCTACCGCTTTCATATCGTGGGGGCTCCGACCAGCGGTAACGCCCCGGGTCCCATTGGCCTCGCCGTCAGTGCCACGCAGGGCGGTACGGCTCTAGAGTCATGGTCCGACAGCATGGGGCCGGCGGGACCGCCGCCGCCGACCGCGGAGGGCATCCTGCAGCAGACCTTCACCGTCACGACGCCGGGGGCGTACCAGATTTCGGAAGCCGACCTGGCGCTGCCGAATGCCCTGCAGGCGTCACCGCAAACGATCGTGCTGCTCAATGGTTCCGTGATTGCGATATTGCCGGATGCGACCAACAACAACGCCCTGAGCAAGAACGTCACCCTCCAGACTGGTACCTACCAGATCTTTGCATTGGGACTGGCGGCAACGCAGGCCAGTGGTGGCCTGTTCAGTGCCAGCGTCCTGCCGGCCTCATCCGGCGGCGGAGCGCCGGCATTCTCGTGGACGGTACCGGTGGGTGGCACCATCGCCGTGGGCAGTTCGGTGCAGCTCACCTCCGGCGCACAATATCAACTGACGTTGAATGACCTGGCCTTTCCCGTCGCCTTGTCGCAGGTAGCCGCCGTGGCGGTGGACATCAGTCAGGGCGCGCCTGCAGCGACGCTGACAGCTTCCGGTGAACAGACATTCACGGCCGCGGGCACTGGCGCAGGGGATACCTACCAGATCTATGCAGCGGCTCAGGCAGCGGCCACACCGGGCGCTGGCAGCTATGCGGCGCAGATACTCACGCAGAGTGGGGCGGCCGTGAGTGGTGCGGCCGAGACCGTGACCACCAGCGCCAGCACCCTGAAGCCATTCAGCTTCTCCACGAGCGTTTCGGCGGCGGGCACCTATACGGCAACGCTCACGGACCTGCAGATTCCGGCACCGCTGACGACGGCGGACTTCGCTCTGGTGCAGGCCGGCGCGCTCATCGGCACGCCCCGGAGCAGCGCCGGCGCCATCACCGCGGCGCTCGCGGCCGGATCCGCACCGCTGACGCTGCTCGTGTTTGCGCAGTCGAGCTCCACCGCCGGCAGCCTCATGGACGTGAATCTCGAAGACAGCAACAACAATCTGGTCTTTGATCAACCGCAGGGTGTGGGGGCAGCCTTCGAGCCCACCCAGATCAGTATCACGACCAAGGGCAGCTATCAGTTCACCCTGGCGGATCTGGCCTGGCCGGCCAGTTTCTCGCAATCGGGTGGCCAGCTGACCGGGATCCTCACCCAGGGCAGCACCGTGGTCGGAGAGGTATTCGGTGGCGGCACCCTGAGTGCGATTTCGGTGACGACACCCGGCAATTACTACCTGAGCATCATCGCGACGCCGACGGGTTCTGACCAAGCCGGCACCTATGCACTCAATGTCAGTCCGGCGCCGGCCGCCCCGACCGTCAATCTGTCTGCCGACGCCACCAGTGTGACTTCGGGCGGTACGGTCCATCTGATCTGGACCACCACCGGTGCAACGACTTGCGTCGCTTCCGGCGGCGGCTGGTCCGGGAGTTTTACTGGCGCGCAGGCGACGAGCGATACGGTGACGAGTCCCGCCATCACCGCAAACACAACCTTCACTCTGACCTGCACCGGCGCTGGCGGCCAGACCGCGGGCAGTGTCATGGTGAGTGTCAGCAGCAGTAGCTCATCAGGTTCCTCGAAGGGCGGCGGCGGCGCGGTTGGTGAAGGCTGCTTGGTGGTACTGGGACTTTGCGCTGCCTTGATGCGGCGGCGCGACGCAGGGCGATGCCGGGACTGACGAGTCCAATGCGTTGGTACACTTCGATTACTGACTGCCTTGGCAGTGGTGCGGGTGGTTGCCATGTCCAGCCGGACGGGTAGCGGCGCAACCAGAGACGCCCGGGCGGCGCAACCACTGATGAAGGCGCGCGCCCTGCGGCACGCGCCGCTGTGCGCAACCATTGTGCTCGCCGTAGTGGGGCTCGCAGAGATCACGCGCCTGGGCCTCAATGTCTATCGACTGCATTTGCCTCCGAGCATGCCATCTGCTGCCTCCGCTCTGGCGCTGCAACCGTCCAGCGGCAGCAACATCGCCCGCATCGTCGGCGGCCATCTATTCGGCAATGCCCCCGCGCCAGCCGCGCCGGGGGAGCCTCAGAATGCGCCTGACATAGGCGGCACATTCCTACTCTCCGGCGTTATCTCCTCTCGCGATCCTAAGGTTGGCTACGCCATCGTGGGCCGCAAAGGACAGGCGACACGGTTGTACCAGGCCGGTGGTTTGCTGGTGGGCCTGGTCAGCGGACGGTTATATGAGGTGTATGAGGACCACGTGATTCTGGACCTTGACGGCCGCTTCGAGACGCTGCGGCTGGTGCGCTCGGTGGGTGGATCAGGTGCGGTGTTGCAGGCCGCAGTCTCGGATACCGGTAGGCCGGATCGGCCCGAAAGTACGGCGGCGACGAATCCCGTAATTGCGCCATCGAGCCCGGCCAGAATGTTCAGGAACCTGAATCCCGTGGCGAAGTTTGCCCGGGGTCACTTCGGCGGCCTGCGTTTGATGCCTTCCGTGGACGATCAGCAAAAATTCGGTGTGCGCAATGGCGACCTGGTAGTGGCGGTCAATGGCGTGCCGCTCACGAATGCAAGTGCGGTCAACAGTTTGCTGACGAACCAGGACGACCAGCACAGCACTGTCAGTCTGACGGTTGTGCGCGATGGTGCTCAACAGGTCATTCAAATGACGAATGGAAACTAATCGAGTTTCAAACGTCATACATTTCGATCTCGTTCGAATGCAAAGAAAAGTTTGTTTTGCTTTTGCGTTCGATTGATACAGAAGCTTCATCCCACCGTAACGCCGTCCCTTGATTCTTCACCAGCCGCGTCGGATGCCTCGTGCACACCCAGTGCACCAATTGTCGGGCGCGCGAGATTGCTAAGGGAAGGGGTGGACAGTCCACTTCTCACATCAAAAAGTACTTCTGGAGTCACTACGATGAAAAACTTCGTGCGCCTTGCCATCGCCGCAGCCGTTGCCGCTGGCGCCACCTCCGGTGCCATGGCTCAGGCACTGCCAAGCAGCGGTGCGTCCGACCTGTGGGTATTCGTGACTGATCCGGGCGCGTCGGATACCTTCGCCTGGGATACGGGCATCAGCCTCAGCAGCGTGGAGCCGAGCACTCTCAGCACCACCGCCAAGGCCACCACCAACAGTGATCCGGTCAACATCGACGTCACCTCCAGTGCGTTGGCCACCTTCATTTCCGGCAGCGCCGATCAGAGCGCGCTGCAATGGGCGGTCGAGGGTGTCCAATACACGGGTACACCCTCAGGCGCCAAGACACCGGGTGCCTTCATCGGCGTGGCGAGCACCAACGCAGCCACCAGTTCCATCACCACGCTGAAGCAGAGCAACCTCGGCACCTGGGGCCAGGACTTCAACGGGGATCTCACCTACCTGACGACGGTGGTGGCCGGCGGCTACACCGCGGGCGGTACAACTTACGCCTTGGCGGCTGCCAGTGCCTCCCCGAATGTCTGGGGCGCCGGGGCCGGCGCCGTCGGTGGCAGCACCAACTTGTATGGCCAGGGTCCCAGCCAGGCCGGCACTGGCATCGGCGCCAGCGAGAGCCTGTACCTGCTCACTGGCAGCAACAGCCTGATCAACGCAGTGGAGAGCTACACCCTGGGCGCAAGCGACCTCACGCTGTCGGCCAATGGCACCCTGGCCACCGCTTCGCCTGTGCCAATTCCGGCCGCCGTGTGGCTCTTCGGCAGCGGCCTTCTCGGTCTGATTGGCGTCGGCCGTCGCCGCGCCGCCTGATCGAATCCTCTACTGAACCCATTTCTCTAAGGAAATAAATCATGAAGAAGTATTCCCTGGTTGCCGCCGCCGTGGCGGCTGCCGTCTCCGCCGGCGCGTTTGCCGCCTCTCCGCCCCCCCTGACCGGCACGCCCTCGGCTTCCAACCCGACCGTGTCGCTGATCATTGCGGGCTCCTCCGCCGCCCAGAGTGCAGTCGTCAAGGCCGTGCAGGGCGCTGTCTGCGGCGGTGCCGCCAATGCCCTGACCATCACTTCCACCGGCAATGGTAACTTTCAGTCCGTGTCCTGCTTCAGCAACGTTGCCATTACCACCAACGGCGGCACGATTCCTGCCAACACTCTGATCACCGTGTACTACCGCTCCGAGGGTGGTTCGGTGGTGGGCGCGCTGCCCCTCGTCACGGGCTACCAGCCGTTCCGCCTGAACCTGTCAGATAGCAGCTGCACGGCGGGGGCGGGAGCCACAACCGGCTCATGCGCCATCACCGGTTCGTCCGCTTCCAATGGCACGAATGATTCTTTCAGCGGCGCCGTTACTCACGGCACCGTACAGCTGGGTGTCACGGATGTCGAACCGGCCCAGCTGACGAACGCCGATTTTCCGTCGAACTACTCCCCGTCTGTGTGGGGAATCACCGCCGCCGGCGGCCAGGCCGCCGTACAGACTGCGCTGGGCAAGCTGAATACCTCGCCGTTGCTGCAGCAGGTGTTCGGTATCGCCGTAAATGCCACCGGCCTGACACTCAATTCGGCTGCTGGTGGCAAGATCAACCTGTCCAACGCGTCTGTCGCCAACATTCTCAATGGCACGGACACCGACTGGTCCAATGTCGTGGACGCTGTGACCGGCGCCGCGGTGTCCTCGACATCCGCCGCCATCTCAGTGATCAATCGTGAGCCCGGCTCTGGCACGCGCACGTCTACCAATATCTACTTCTTCGGCTACCAGTGCGGCACTCCGAGCTCCATCGCCGCAGGCTCCGGGGCGCTGAATTTCTCCACGGGCGATGACCTGAGCGCGGCGAGCAAAGTCAACGGTTCCATCACCTATGCCAGCATCGACAAGGTGCAGCCGGGCAACTCCTCGGGCCTGACGCTGGTGAGTCTCAACGGTGTGACGCCCTCCACCCTGGCCGCTGCCCTGGGCCAGTACAACTTCTGGTACGAGGCCACCTTCGTGCCAAACCCGGGAGTGTCCTCAAGCTCTCAGACGGGTATCCTGTCGCAGTTCTTGCAGAACGCCGTTCCGCTGCTTGCCAATGCACCGCAGCAAGCTGATGTCAATGTCATCCCGGGTGCCGGTTCGGATATCAATGGCAACGGCAATGCCTCGGGGCTGCCGCTCAGCAACGCGGCTTTCACGGCGGGTACCGGATCTTCCGAGATCTACATCAACCCGTACACCCGCGCGGGCAATAGCTGCAACGCACCAGCCGCGACACTGTAAGCGGTGAGTTGACCCTTACCTAAATCGTAACGATCGGTCTGTACCTTATCTCCGGCCCCTCGCAAGGGGGGCCGGATTTTTCGTTTTGATACGGTTCAAATGTGAAAGCACTGTTCCTGGTCAGCGCGCTGCTCATGGTGCAAGTCAATCCGTTGCTGGCCGCCGATGCTCCAGCGCCGGCGGCCAAGTTCGACGTGCACGAATACCGTGTGCTGGGCAACACGGTACTGGAAAACCGCCAGATAGAGGGCGTGCTGTACCCGTTGCTCGGGGATGGCAAGACCATGACGGATGTCGAGGCCGCGCGCACCGCGCTGGAGAATGCCTACCATGCGCTGGGGTATGCCACGGTGTTCGTGGATATACCGCCGCAGCAGGTCACCGACGCCGTCGTGCGGCTGAAGGTGACAGAGGGGCGCATTCACGCGCGTTCCATCAGCGGTGCGAGATATTTCTCGGAAGGCAAGATTCTGGAAGCCCTGCCGGAGACCAACCCCGGTACGGTGCCGCGCATGCCGGAACTGCAACAGGAACTGACTGTGCTCAACCAGCAGACTGCGGACCGCTCCGTGGTGCCGGTGCTGAAGGCGGGCGCCGAACCGGGCACTATGGATCTCGCCTTGAACGTCGACGACCATCTGCCGTTGCATGGCAGCATGGATTTGAACAACCAGTACACCCAGGACACCCGCCCGCTGCGGACCACCGTGAGCCTGGCGTACACCGATCTGTTCGCAGCGCTGGACAGCATTGCGGCGCAGTTCAACACGTCGCCCCAGGATTTGAGCGAGGTGCAGGTCCTGAACGTCAGCTACGGCTTTCGGCCGTTGGGGCCGGGTATCCGTCCCTCCCTGAGTTTCACCGACTCTTCGAGCAATGTGGCCACCGTGGGCACACTGGGCGTGCTCGGTGATGGCCAGGTATATGGCGGGAGACTGCTGTTTCCCGTGATCATGCTGCCGGGCAACGTCCAGAGTCTCACCCTCGGGCTGGACTACAAGCACTTCCACAACACCATCAACCTGGCGGCGCAGGGTGACTCCGGCGGTGCGCTGAGCGATATCATGCCCGTCGCCTATGCCAATCTCAGCCTGGCGTATGCTGGCCTGTGGCAGTGGATCGGGCGCGACGGACGGGTGGCGCGATCACTGCAGTTCGATCTAAGCGCCAATGGCGGACCGCGCGGCATCACCAACGAATCCCAGGATTTCGACAACAGCCGGTTCGAGGCACGCGGCAACTACAGCTATGCGCGTGGCGATCTGCAGTTCACCACCGTGCTGCCAGGCAGCCTGCAATTGGCGCTGCGAGTCATGGGGCAGGCGGCGCAGGAGCCGCTGCTGGTGTATGAGCAACTGGCGCTGAGCGGTGCCGACGGCGTGCGCGGCTACCTGGAGGCCGAAGTGCTCAGCGACGACGGCCTCAAGGAGTCGGTGCAGCTCACCTCGCCCGATCTGAGCCGGCACAAATTCCTGATCGGCGACGCTTTTGCCTTTTTCGACAACGCGCACGCGCACTATCTGGCGCCTCTGGCCGGGCAGCCCGCTGATACCGATCTGCGCAGCGCGGGGGCGGGCTTCGACTTGCTTCCGGGGCATGCCGTCACGGGCACACTGACCTGGGCCTACACCCTGTTGCCCGGGCCGATCACCCGCGCGCACGACTCGCGGGTCCTGTTCGACGTCAAGGGCGCATTCTAGCCATGAAAATCAGGCAGCCGCGCCAGTCCAAGGTTTCCCGCTACGCCATAGCGCAGGCGGTGAGTGCAGCGCTGGCCTACGGTCACGTCGGCATGGCGGCGCCGCCACCGGTGCTGCCCGTGCCGTGTTTCGCAGGTACCTGCGCGCCAGGCACGACCCCGGGCTTCAGCACCAAGCTGCCCAGCGGGACGCTGGCGGGTCCCGGCGGTTTCGTGACCAATGGAAGTGCCTATGCGACTGCGAGCGGCAACACCTTGACGGTCACGCAGACCTCCAGCAATGCCATCCTCAACTGGGCCTCCTTCAACATCGGCGCCGGCGCACTCGTGCAGTTCGTTCAGCCGTCCAATACGGCGGTCGCGCTGAACAAGATCTACCAAAACAGCCCCTCCAGCATCTTCGGCACCTTGAATGCCAACGGCCAGGTGTGGCTGATCAATCCGAACGGCTTTGTGTTCGGCTCTTCGGCGACGGTGAACGTAGGCGGCCTGATGGCCTCGTCGCTCGGGCTGTACGGCGGCGATGCGCAATTCACCAGTGGTAGCTTGGCCTCAAACACCGGACCGGCATTGCAGTCGGACGGGCGCACTTATGTCACCGATACCGCCGGTACGCCGGTGCTGGGCCCGGATGGCATGCCGGAGCAGGTGCAGGTCGAGGTGCAGCCGGGCGCGGCGCTGACGGCCGGCGATGCAGGTCGGATCATGCTGGCCGGACAGGTGGTCAGCAACGGCGGCGTCGTGTCGGCGCCGGACGGTCAGGTCCTGCTGGCGGCCGGGCAGACCATCTACCTGCAGTCGAGCAGCGACCCGTCGCTGCGCGGTCTGCTGGTGGAAGTGAGCAATACGACCCCGACCGGCGTCGCAGCGACGGTACCGCCGAGTCCGCCGGCCGATGTGCCCGTTGGCACGGTCGCCAATCTTGGCGGCGGCGTGCTGTCGGCGCCGCGCGGGAACATTTCCCTGATCGGTCTGGCGGTGAACCAGTCGGGACGCATTTCCGCGACCACATCCGTCTCTGAAGACGGTTCGGTGCTCCTGCAGGCTGCGCAGGGTTCGATCACCGGCAGCAGCAACAGCGCCCAGCTCATCACGACCCAGGGCGGCACGCTGACCATCGGCGCCACCAGCGACATTGAGGTACTGCCCGAGCTCAGCGACACCGCCACTACCGCGGCCGTGGCGCAGCCGCAAATGGCCTCGAGTGTGCAGCTCACCGGCCAGGCCGTGTACCTGGACGGCGGCACCATCGATGCGCCGGGCGGCAACCTCAGCGTGCTGGCGGCCGCCGATCCCAGCCTCGGACTGCAAACCGAGGGCAATGCTGCGGCCCAGATTCGAGTGGGCGCGGGCGTAAACATCAATCTCGCCGGCACCACGGCCAACCTGCCGATGTCGTCCAACCTGCAGGCCGTGCAGCTGTTCAGCAATGAGCTGGAGAACGATCCGCAACAGCGCGACGGCGCGCTGCATGGCCTCACGGTCGACTTGGACCTCCAGGATGGCCGGCCGCCCCTCATCAGTGAGTCTTCGTGGCTATCCATCCTGCAGGGCGTGCAGGAGGACGTTGCCCAGCGCACTGCGGCGGGTGGTTCGGCCTCCTTCCAGTCCGAAGGCGACATCGTCATTGCCCAGGGTTCCACCATCAATGTATCCGGCGGCCTGTGGAACTATGCCCCGGGCGCCGTGCAGACCTCGCAGCTGATGGGTGCCGACGGCCAGGCCTACAACATCGAGACCGCAAACCCTTCTCTGACCTACACCGGAGTCTTGAATCCGACGTATACGCAGAGCTGGTCCGGCTTTGGCGTGCAGACCACGGGTACCACGCCCGGGATGGGAGGCCAGATCCAATCCGGCTATACCCAAGGCTTTTCCGCCGGCACGGTGAGCCTGGCGGCGCCGGCCATGGTGATGCAGGGCACGCTGATCGGCACGGCAGTCAACGGCGCCTTCCAGCGTAACGGCGCCAGCATCCCAGCCGACAGCCTGGCGGCCGTGGTCGCCAATGGCGGCACCATCCCGTCCTCCGGTGCAGTGGCTATGGCCAGCGGGGGGACGCTGGTAATCGGCGATCCAGTCGGGCCTGCGGGACAGGTCGCGCAGGGCAACCTGCCACAGTTTTTTGCTCCCGCGGTGACCTTCACCTCGCATCCGGCGGCCGTGAGCATCAGCGATGGCGCCGCTTTGCCGCCCCAACCCCTGCAGCTGTCGCCTGATTACCTGGTGAACGGCTTCCAGAACACCGAGATATTCAGCGATTCCACTGTGACCGTGCCCTCAGGCCTGCCCATGAACCTGGGCGCCGGCGGCTCGCTGCTGGTCGTAGCACCCAATATCTCAATCGGTTCCAGCATCGAGGCGCCGGGCGGCGCGATCAACCTGGAGTCGGTGGAGACCGTACGCTCCTCGGCCATTGCGCTGCGTCCTGGCATCAACGTGGCGGATAACGTCACGCTCGATGTCAGTGGGCTGTGGACCAACGACACCGACCTGGCCAGCACCAATCCACAGGGTGCGACTCTGCAGGACGGCGGCAGCATCACTCTGTCCTTAGCCCTCAATCCCAACTGGCTACCCACGGGCATCTGGCCCTCCGCCACCGAGGCGTCGACACTGAGTGGTTATTCCTCGTTCAGTCCAACAGGCGAACTGTCCCTGGGCAGCGGCGTCAACCTATTGGCCGACGGCGGCGCCTGGTTGAAGTCCAGCAACACCCTGGTGGGAGGCAGCGGCGGCAGCATCAATGTCGGCGCCAGCTCGTACGGGGCCGGCCTGCAGGTCGGGGCAGGTACCAACATCCAGGCATTTGGCGTCCAGGGCGCGGCGGGCGGCAGCTTCGCGCTGCAGGCGCCGCGCATCCTGGTGCAGGACGGGTCCAGCTGGTCGGGCGCGCAGAGCCTCGACGACAGCCTCGCCCCAGGCGGATTCTTCGGGGTGGGTTCGGCGCTGTTCTCCAAGGACGGCTTCTCGCAACTCAGTCTTACCGCAACCGGTCTGGCGGCACCGGATTCCGACAGCAACGACGTACTCACCGTCGCTGCCGGCACCAGCATCGATGCCGTCGCACAAACTCTGCAGCTCACCGGCACCTTCGTGGGCCGGCCCTCGGGCGGCGAAGTGCTGGGTTTTTCCCAACCGCAGCTGCTGCCCGCGGCCAGCCAAACGCCCTCATCGCTGAACTTTCAGTCGCAGCTTACGAACTCCTACTTCGGCAACCAGCTCATCATGGGCAGTGTAGACGTTCAGCCGGGCGCCCTCATACAGGTGGGGCCGGGGGCCTCCGGATCCATCGCGCTGGCCAGCCAGGGCAGCATTCTGGAGAGCGGTATCCTGCGCGCCCCCGGTGGCAGCATCTCGGCCCACATCACCGTGCCCACCACGCCGGATGATCCGGGCTACGTGCCGGGACAGGACATCGAGGTCGGCGCCACTGCCGTCCTCGACGTCAGCGGTATTCTCGTGCCCACGCTCAATTCGCTGAACCTGCCGCTCGGCACCGTGTTGCCCGGTGGCAGCATCACACTCACGGCCGACCGCGGCGGGATCGTCGCAGACAACGGCTCTATGATCGACATCGCGGGCGCGTCGGCCGCAGTGGACGTCCAAAATACCTCCGGCGGCAGCTACGTCCACACCCAGGTGGGCAGCGCCGGCGGTGCGCTGACGCTGGTGTCATCCGAATCGGTGTCGCTGCTGGGCACGCTCTCGGCCGCCGGCGGCCAAGGTGCACCGGCCCAGGGGACCATCGAAGGCGGTTCGCTTGACCTGCAGTTGCGCGCGCCTCTGGCCGCGGCCTCCGGTAACACCTCGCCCACCCTGTTCGAAGGTCCCTACAGTATCCAGCTGGTGCAGTCGATCGATGCCACAGTGCAGCCGGGTTTCTCCGGCACTGCAGTACTGGGTATCGACCAGCTGGAACAGTCCGGCATCGACTCCCTGACCCTCAGTGCCGGAAGCGCTCCAATCGATGCCGCAGGTGATATGGCCAGAGGCAGCATCATGTTCACCAGTGGGGGCTCTCCCACCCTGTCGATGGGCCGGCAGATTACGTTGGATGCGCCGGTCATCTCGCTCTTCAACAGCACTCAGGCCACGATAACCGCCCCATATGTGGCACTTACGGACAGCCAGCAGATACCGGCCGCGGAGGCGGCTTCGGTCACCGGCGCAAGCGCCGGCTCCGGCGCCCTGACCATCAATGCCCAGGAAATCGGCTTGTCCGGCTACAACTGGATACAGAGCGCAGGCACTGTCACGCTCAACGCCATCAATGACGTACAGTTGCTGCCCGTCAATGCCACCCAGGCCAGTGGCACGCTGTATGCCGGCGGCAGCCTGAACATCACCGCCGCGCGGGTCTTTCCTGCGACCCTGGCGAACTACACCCTCAATGCCAGCGGCGACGTCAGCATTGCACGCACGGCCGGCACGCAGGGCACTCCCGCCACACCTTTGTCAGTGGGCGGCACCCTCAACATCAATGCCAACGATATCGATGACAATGGCGTGGTGTTGGCGCCATTCGGCGCCATCAGCCTGAGTGGCACCAATCAGCTGACCCTCGGGGCGAACAGCTATACCTCGGTCAGCGCCGGTGGCAGCGTGCTGCCCTTCGGTCAGACCACCTACGGCGGCCAGGAGTGGGTGTACAGCGCGGGCAACGATACCGCCCCGGTCAGCAGCATTGGGTCGCTGACCACCACGTTGGCCAACGGTGCCGGCAGCGGCTCGCGCACGGTGACTCTGAGCGCGCAGAGCGTGCAGTTGCAGGACGGCGCCACTGTGGACGTGAGCGGCGGCGGTGACATCAGCGCCTATGAGTGGGTACCGGGCCTGGGTGGCTCGACCGATGCGCTGGGCCCGGCACAGGCAGCAGCCAGCGGGCTGTACGCCATCCTGCCGTCCGCAGGTCCGTACGCGGCGTACGATCTTCAGCAATTCACCGGCTCCAATACCGCAATTGGCCAGAGCGTGTACCTGAGCAGCGTGCCGGGGCTGGCGGCCGGTTTCTACGCGCTGCTACCGGCGCGCTATGCATTGCTGCCCGGGGCGTATCTGATTCAGGCCGAGCCCTCGTACAGCGGCACGGCGCCGGGTCAGCTGGGTCTTCTGGCCGACGGCACCACCGTCGTCGGCGGTTACTATTCCTTTGGCAACGGCAATGCCGGACTGACGGGCGTGGCAGGCGCCGCGGGCCTGCGTACCGGTTCCGGCTATACCGGCTTTGCCGTGTATCCGGGAAGCTATGGTCAGCAACTGGCGCAATACACCATCACCACCGGCACGCAGTACTTTGGGGCGGCGGCAAGCAGCGCGCCGGCCGGAACCGCGCCCCCGACACTGCCAGCGGACGCCGGGACGCTGGCACTGGCGGTAGGCAGCACGCTCGACCTGGGGCAGGGTAGCCATGTCAACACGCTGGCGGGCAGCGGTGGCACCGCGGGCACGGTCGACATCTATACGGTTGCCAACAGCGCGCAAGGCAGCGCAGCGGTGCAACCTGCCGGCCTCTATCTGGGCGCCGCCGGACAGGCGCCGGCCGGCGATGTGGTCATCAACCCCGCGAGCTTGCAGGCATGGAATGCAGGCAACCTGCTGCTGGGCGGAAGCGAGCAGGGAACGAATGAAATCAATGTCACTGCGGGCAGCGTCGAGTTCGGCGCCGGCGCCAGCCTTGCGGCTGGGCAGATCACGGCGGTGGCCAACTCCTCGATCAGCGTGGATGCCGGGGCGACCCTGACGGCCACCGGCGGCAGCGGCGTGGTGCAGTCGCAGGCCGTGACGATGACCGGTGGTTCGAATACCGCGAATGACGCCGCATTGCTCGCGGTGTCCAACAGCACGCTGCCTGTGGCGCAGCGTAGTGGCGCGGGGGACGCGGCTGCCGCCAACATCAATGTCGCTCCCGCCACACTCAGCGGCAATGCCGTCGTCCTCGATGCGCCGGCGGGTGTCGCAGTGGCGGATGGCAGCACCCTGGGCGCGCGCGGTGCGAGCATCTCCCTGGCCTCGAACAGCATCGGCTTCGTGGGGCCCGGCAGTGCCGGCAGCAGTGACACGCTGCTGATTGATCCGGCGTTGCTGGCGCAGCTCAACCAGGCCGGTTCGGTGCGCATTGTCAGCGCGGGCAGCATCGATCTGCTGGCACCGTTGACATTGGGCACCGGCACTTCTGCAGCGCCGGGGCTGCAGGCCCTGACGCTGGTGGCATCCAGCATCAATGATGCTGCGCCTCAGGCCTCATTCACGGCCGGCAGCATCAGCTTGCAGGGCAATGGCCCCGCTCCTGAGTCGGCGCTGGTGATTTCGCCGGTCAGCGGCGCGCAGTCGCTGACGTTCAGCGCAGACGAGATCGACTTCGGCGGTTTGGTGAACGTGACGGCAGGTGGGGTCACACCGACGGTGGGCGCCGGTACGCTGGCCATCAATGCCGGGCTCCAGGCTACCACCACCTTCAACGCCACCGGTTCCATCGTTGGCCAGGGCAGCGGTACGTTGGCCATCAGCGGCAACGTGGCGCTGAACGCTCAGCAGTTAACGGCCGGTGCCGGTTCCTCGGCCACCCTGGCGGCGAGCGGCGGTCTCAACATCGGGCAGCAGGGTAGCGCCGCCACCGCATCCTCGCTGCAGTCCTCGTTGGGCGGCGGTCTCAATCTGAGCGCCCAGTCGATTGCCGACGACGGGTCCATTACCGTGCCGGGTGGCAATATCCGTCTGACAGCGACCGCCGGGAACTTGATTCTTGGCAGCGGCGCGCAGCTGGATGCCTCCGGAATCGTGGTGGGCGTGGAGGATCAGACCCGCGGTGCGGCCGGCGGCGCGATCATTCTGGCTGCTACGGGCAATGTGACGCTGGCGCAGGGTTCGAGCATCAACGTGGCCGGCGCACAGGGCGCTGCGGACGGCTCCTTGGCCATCACGGCCGGTGGCACTGCAATGATTTCCGGACAGCTGAATGCGGATTCGCCGGGCGATGTCTCCGGCGGCAGCTTCACCTTAAATGCAGGCCAGCTCAGTGGTGGGCTGCAGGGCCTCGCGGGCTCGCTCTCGGGCTTTGCGCGCTCGATCAGCGTGGAGAGCGGTAGTGGTGACCTCGACCTGTTGCAGAGCCAGACGCTGTCGGCCAACCAGGTGGTGCTGAGCGCCGACGCTGGCGGAATCGACATCGCGGGCACGATATCAGCGGCTTCGGCCGACATTCGGGGCTCCATCGGACTGTTCGCCAATGGCAATGTGACTCTGGAAAGCACGGGGACGCTGAGCGCCGAAGGCAGCACGGCCAATGACGATGCCAGTGGCCGCGGCGGCACCATCGAACTTGCCACCATCTCAGGTACGGTGAACCTGCCGGCCAGCAATACGGCAAGCAACGGCATCTTCACGGCGGGCCCACAGCAGGCAGGTGCGCTCATTCTGCGCGCGCCCACGGTGAACGGCGATGACGTGGCGATTTCTGAAATTGACACCAACCTGCACGGCGTCGGTCAGATCACAGTCGAACCGGTGCTGCAGGCGGCCGACTATGCGCACTACGGCGGGGGCGCCACGCCAACGGGCGACTTCACCTCGCCTGCCAGCTGGACCCGCATCGCCGATACCGTCGACGGCTATGCGACGGCCGCGGCGGGTGTGGTGCCGGGGCGCCTTTTGCCGCAGGCCGCTGGCCAGGGGACACAGATGCCGCAGATGGTCCTCGAGCCCGGGGTGGTGATCACCGAGACCGCCAATACCACCTTGACCAAGGCTGTGGATCTGAGCACGCTGGATGCGCCCATCGACCTGACGGTGCGCGCCGCGGATTCGCTGAACATCAATGCCAATATCAGCGATGGCGTCGGCGGTTCCAGCTTGCTGGATCAGCCCGCCTCATCGTCCCTGCATTTTGTCGCCGGCGCCAATCTCGGGAGCGCCGATCCGCTGGGGACTGCGCCGGGGGAGGCGGCGACGTTGACCCTGGGTACTGCGGGTGCCAAAACCGGCAAGGGCGCCCTCGTGCAGACGGCGACCGGCAACATCGATCTGGTGTCCTCGGGGAACGTCGTCATCAACAGCTTTTCGGGCGCCTACACCACCGGCGTGACACCGTCAGCCAGCACCGGCCCGGCGACCGGCTCGGTGACCGGTGCCGGTACGTACACCTACATGGTGGACGGTGGCAATGTCAGCCTCAGTGCGGGCGGCAGCATCACCGCGGCGCCGGTGCAGGAGAACATTTCAGCGTGGCTGGCTATCGGCAGCATGACCTCCGGCAGTGTGCCGGTCGGAGTCTGGGGTACCAACCTTTCCGCCTATGCGGCCAACCCCTGGAGTGTGGCTACTCTGGGTGGTGGCGATGTGCGTATTTCCGCGGGCGGCAATATCACCACGCTGTCGGCTGCCGCGGCCGGCGGTATGAATGCCACGCCCACCGCACAGACCGAATATGCCAGCGGTGGCCTTGACGTCACGGCCGGTGGCAATGTGACAACCGGCCAGTTCTTGCTGGCCGACGGCAGCGGAACCCTCACGGCTGGCGGTGCATTCAACACCTCGCCGTTTGCCGTC
>Ga0210385_10000312_pt1 | contig 39797 bp, 34 predicted proteins | sample IncBWH26OmetaG_FD_160107 | JGI IMG/M metagenome (GOLD analysis project Ga0210385, IMG submission 160107) | Forest soil microbial communities from Barre Woods Harvard Forest LTER site, Petersham, Massachusetts, United States - Inc-BW-H-26-O ...
ATGGCACCGTACTCAGCGAGATCGAGACCGGCGGCTGTGTACTGGTCATCCCCTCCGGGCCCAATCGGGTGTCCTCGATGTGCGAGAGCGGGCGTCTGCTCACCGTCACCCTCGATGCGCAGGGCCACGAGGCGGCACGCACGATGTCCGAGCCGTTCTTCGACCCCGACAAGGACCCGGTGTTCGTGCAGGGGATCCGGACGCCGCAGGGCTATGCTTTCCTGTCATTTCTCGGTGAGGTGCACGAGATCGACCTGAGCGGTCCGCAACCCGCCTTCGCCCCGACCTGGTCGCTGGTGAGCGCTGCCGAGCGTGGTCAGTGGCGGCCCGGCGCCGAGCAGGTCGGTGCCCTGCATCGCACCCTCGGCCGACTCTACGTGCCGATGCACAAGGGGGGCGAAGGCACGCACAAGGATGGTGGCACCGAGATTTGGGTATTCGACACCACGCGGCATGAGCGCATCGCGCGCTGGCCGCTGCAGGTGGCGAATCTCGGTGGCCCCGTCGTCACGGTGCAGGTGTCGCAGGATCCGGCCCCACTGTTATTCACCGCCACCGGCAAGGGCACCCTGGCAGTATTCGATGCGCTGACCGGGCACCTGAAGCACGTCGAGCAACACGTCGGGCAGACGCCGTGGATGATGATGACGCCTTGAGACCGGCACGGGGAAACTGATGCGCTCGCTCGACCGACTGTTTGAAAACTCCAGCCGTGCACTCGCCCGCCGTAGCTCGCGGCGCAGCCTGCTGGCCGGCCTCGGCCAGCTGCTCACCGGTGCGGCGCTCCTGCCGCTGTTGCCGGTGGATCGTGGCAGTCGTGCCCGTGCGGACGAACATAAGGCCGGCCCGGAGAGCTGCGACTACTGGAAATACTGCGCGATCGATGGCTTCCTGTGCTCCTGCTGTGGCGGCACATCCACGTCCTGTCCGCCCGGAACGCAGCCCTCGCCCATCACCTGGATCGGCACCTGCCACAACCCCGCCGACCGCCGCGACTACATCGTTTCCTACAACGACTGCTGCGGCAAGACCAGCTGCGGCAGCTGCGAGTGCACCCGCAATGAGCGTGAAAAGCCGATGTATCGCCCGTCGCGCAACAACGACCTCAACTGGTGCATGGCGAACGCCGACTCCAACTATCACTGTTCGGTGTCGGTGATCCTGGGAGTGGCCGAGAAATGAGGCCGCGGCCGCCGGCGCGGCCACGCAACCTGTCAGGCGGGTGGCTCCTGGCACTCGCCCCGGCCGTGCTCAGCGCGGGCGAGCCCGCCTACCCGCAGGGGGCGAGCAGCTTTCAGGCGAACTGCGCCGTGTGCCACGGCCCCGCCGGCGCCGGACTGCCGGCGCTCGCACCGCCGCTTCTCAGCAACCCGGCACGCTACGCCGCCAGCGCCGAGGGCCGCCGGCAGCTCGCCATGACGCTGCTGTATGGGCTGTTCGGCGACATCACCGTCGATGGCAAGCACTATGACTTCCGCATGCCCGACTTCGCGCGCCTCGACGATGCGACGCTCGCCGCGACGCTCAACTTCGTGGTGTTTGACCTCGGCCACGCGCCGGTCACTGTGCCGCCGCTCAGCGCCGCGGACCTCATCGCCGAACGGGCCAAGCCGGCCGATGGCGCCGCCGTCCGCGCGCATCGCCAGGGCCTGGTCCCGGCCGGGACGTGATCGTGGCGCGGCGCGCGCTGCCCGCGGGGCTGCTGGCGGGGGTGCTGGCCCACAACGCGGCAGCCAGTCCGCCGCAGGACTACATGCTCTACTGCATGGGTTGTCACGGTGCGCAGGCGCAGGGCGTGCCCGGAAAGGTGCCGGCGCTCGCGGGTAATCTCGGCCGCTTCATGCGCGCTCCGGAAGGACGCAACTACGTGCTGCGGGTCCCGGGAGCTGCCAACTCCGTCCTGCCGGATGCACAGCTGGCCGCGGTACTCAACTGGTTGAGCCAGACCTACCCGGTAGCCGCTGAACCGCCGCCGGCACCCTTCACGGTCGAAGAAGTGACGCGTGTGCGGCACACGCCGCTCGCCAACGTGCTCGCCACCCGGAGCGAGGTCGTACGCAGCCTGGCCGCGAGCGGCAGCGCGCCGGCGGCCAGCTACTGAGCGCGGCGCGCGGAATCACCCGGGCGCCGGCCTGCCCGCGTTTCATCCTGCCCCGGCTTCAGTGGCGGAAGATCGCCGTCAGGCCGATGGTGCGCGGCCGGAAGGTGAATTCACGCTGCAAGCGTGCCCCGGCCGAGGGCTGGCACAAGTTCGGCGCCGGGCAGATCGACCAGTCATAGTCGGTGATCGCGTGGCTGTTGGTGAGGTTGTCCACGAAAGCAGAGATCGACCACTGACCGAGGTCCGTTCCGGCCCGCAGGCTGGTGAAGATCGTGCCGGGCAGCGTGTAGTTCGCCGGGTCGTATTGCAGGGTGTTGGGGTCCTGTGCCGCAGTGACCCACTTGGCCCGCGCCTCATACTCCGAGTCCGCACGCACGAAGGAGTGGTGCTGCAGCAGCGTGAAGGCGTACTCGAGGCCGAGTGACACGGTGATGGGCGCGGTCGGCTGGCCGCCACCGGTTTCGCTGCTCTGGCCGACAATGGCATCGCCGTTGGCGACGATCGGATTGACTTCGTTCGGGCTCAGACGCGAATCCTTGGTGTAGCGCGCATCGGTATAGCCCGCCGCTATTTCCGCGGTCAGCGCATCGGTGATCGAGGCATCCAGCTGCAAATCGATGCCCTTGGCCACTGCCTGTCCGAGGTTAGCGATGAACGAGATCTGACAGATGGGCGGAATCACCGTCTGCTGGATGTTGTTCCAGCGGATGTAGTAGAGGCTGGTCGCGAGCCGCACGCGGTTGTCGATGTTGTTCTTGGCGCCGATCTCGTAGGAGTCGACCGAGTCGGAGCTGTACTCGGTCGGCGATGCCGAGATCCCGAAGGTGCGGAAGTCAGAGGCACAGGCCTCAGCCGGCAGCGGGTTGTTGGCGCCACCCGGACGGAAGCCCTTGGCATAAGTGGCGTAGTACATGTCGTGCGGGTCCGCCTGCCACTGCAGGCTGACCTTGGGGGTGAAGGCATTCTCGGAGTTGTTGCCGGCGCCCGTCAGCGGCTGGTTGAACAGCTGCGGTCCGCCGGTAAAGGTGTTGAACGAGTACTTGGTCCAGGACTCGCGTGCACCGAGCGTCAGCTTCCACTGATCGGTGATCGAGAAGGTCGCCTCGCCGAAGATCGCGTACTGCTGATCCTTGGAATAGGTCTGCAGGAAGTACGAGTCGTTGGGGAAGGCGGAATTATAGGTCACGGGATTGCCGTTGCCGTCCACGAAGAAATTGGTGTAGTCCGCGCCCTCGAGCGCCTGCGACAGCTCGTTGAGCAGCGGATCGTGGATCTGCTCGAGATAGCTCTGGCGATTGCTGCTGAAGAACAGGCCGGTCGTCCACAACAGCCGCGCGTTGGCATCGGCGGACTGCAGGCGCAGCTCCTGGGTGATGTTCATCTGGCCGTTGTCGACCGTGGACGGCGACAGGTAGTTGGTGGCGCCCGCCGGCAGGTGGATGCCGGTGGAATCGAGCAGCGGCCAGCTGGCGCCGCTCGGGTACTGATTGGCGGTCGCCAGCGGAAACACCGCCGAGTCGGGCGGTGGCGGCTGCTCCTGGTAGAAGCCGAGGTTGTAGAGCGTGCCCTCGTAGCCGCTCTGCTCGCGCCGATGGTAGTAGGAGGTGTTGGAGATCAGTTGCACCGGACCGAGGTCACCTTGCACCTTGAGGGCAGTCAGGTAGAACTTGTCCGGTACCTGGCGCTGACTGGGGTCGGCGTCGACGAAGCTGTCGCTGCTCGGGTTGGAGTACAACGGCCAGAAGTTGTTGATGTCGTTGCGTTGCTGATTTTGATAGTAAATCGAAGGCGTCACGCTCCACTTGTCGTTGGGCGCCCACAGCGCCGCCAGCCGCACCAGGTAGGTATTCACATAATTGGCGTTGCTCTGCACCGGCGCGAGCGTCACCGGATTGATGTCGTCGATCCAGCCGCCATCGCGCCGGTACCACACCGAGATGCGCGCGCCGAAGGTGTTGTCCACCAGCGGGCCGCCAATGGCCGCGCCGACCTCATAGCTGGGTGCGCCACCGTCGGTGGTGGCGATCTCGCTGCGCGCATACACGCTGGTCTGGGTGAGACTCGGCTGCGTGGTGATGTAGCGCACCGTGCCGCCCTCGGAGCCGGCGCCGAACAGCGTGCCCTGCGGGCCGCGCAGCACTTCGACGCGATCGATGTCGAAGGACTTGGGCAGCGCCTCATCGGGGTTGAAGGCGAGCGCGCGCATCTGGATCGGCGTGTCGTCGAGATAGATGCCGGTGGTACCGGCGCCGCCGGTACTGGAGATGCCGCGGATCGAGATGTTGTTGGTACCGGAATTATCGAAATTCACGCCCGGCGTGAAACGTGCCACCTCGGAGAAGTCCTTGATGCCGCGATCATCGAGCGCTTCCTGGGTAAGTGCGGTGACGCTGATCGGTACTTTGGAGAGATTTTCCTCGCGGCGCGTGGCGGTGACGGTGATTTCCACCAGTCCGCCGCTGGCCGAGCTCGTGGCCGCGGTGTCGGCGGCTTGCGGGGCCTGGTCATCGGCGCGGCTGCTGCCGGGTGCGCAGGCGAGCAGCAACAGTGCGGAACTTAACGCCAGCGCAGGAAAAGAGCGGTCGTAAACACAGCGCATGATGTCTCCCTCATCGTCATTGGAATGGTTATTCGAGCTCGGCGTTTTTCTTGTATTGGCATGAAACCTGCGCCTTAGTGGACAGCCGGAGGCACAGCCACGCGCACCCGCGCCGCGCGCGCCTTACGGCGCGCATCGACCCAGTAAAAGGCGCCCAGCGCCACCACCAGCGCGAGGATGCTGACGCGCAACTCCTGCTGCAGCTCGCCGGAGCTGAAGCCCATGGCGATCAGCACTGCCGCCATGCCGCCGATCGCGGCGTAGCTCGCCCACGGAAACAGCCACATGGACAGCGCCGGTGGCGCCTCCCCGCGCGCCTCGCGCGCGCGCCGCAGGCGGATGTGGGCCACCGTGATCATCATATATATGAAGACCATCAGCGCGCCGGAAGCATTCACTAGGAAAGCGAACACGGTCTGTGAGGAGGTCTTGGCGGCGATGATCCCCAGCACCCCGGCGATGCTTCCCATCCACACCGAGCGCGTCGGCACGCGGCGCGCGTTCAGGTGTACCAGCCACTGCGGCGCATCGGCGTGCTCGGCCAGCACGAACAGTACGCGCGAGCACACGTAGAAGGCCGAGTTGAGGCAGGAGAGCACCGCGGTGAGGATGATGATGCTCATCGCAAAGCTCGCCCAGCGGTAGTGCATGGTGGTGAGCGCCAGCGTGAACGGCGACTCACCGACCTTCACCTGCAGCCACGGCACCACCGTCACGATGAGCAGCACCGAACCGACGTAGAAGGTGAGGATGCGCACGATCACCGAACTGCCCATGCGCGCTACGGCGCGCGCCGGTTCTTTGGATTCGGCGGCTGCAATCATGGTGATCTCGGCGCCGGTGAGCGAGAAATACACCGTCACCGCCCCCGAAAGCACCGCCACCCAGCCCTTGGGCACGAAGCCACCCCAGGCGGTGAGATTGGCGAAGGTCGCTCCCGCCGGGGCGGTAAAGCCGAGCGCAAACATGGCCGCGAGAGCGATGAACACCAGGATCGCGGCGACTTTGATAGAGGCGAACCAGAACTCGAACTCGCCATAGGAGCGCGCCGACATCAGGTTGACCGCGGTCATCACCGCCATCAGCAGCAGTCCCAGCAACCACGCCGGCAGCGCACCGTGCAGCCAGCCGTAGAGAATGTTGGCACCGGCGATCGCCTCCACCGGCACGACGATCATCCAGAAGTACCAGTACAGCCAGCCGGCGACGAAGCCGGCCCAGGGGCCAAGGCCGGCGCGCGCGAATTCGGTGAACGAGCGCACCTGCGGCAGCGCCACCGCCATCTCGCCCAGCATGCGCATGACCAGCAGCACCAACGTGCCGGTGAGCAGGTAGCTGAGCACGATGGCAGGTCCGGTGGCTGCGATGGCCGCGCTGCTGCTGACGAACAGTCCGGCACCGATCATGCCGCCGATCGAGATCATGGTGATGTGGCGCGGCTGCAGTGAGCGACTGAGTTCCATGGCTCTCCCGCGGGTCAGTGGCGTGGCGGCCGGCGTCGCTGGCCGATGGAGGCGGCGCGAGCCGTCTGCAACAGTAGTGGCGCGAGCTGCGCGCGCATTTGCGCCAGCGTCCAGCGGCTGGTGGGTGCGGAAATGTTGATTGCGGCGATCGGCGCGCCCTCCTCGCCCAGCACCGGCGCTGCGATGGTCAGATCGCCGCGATAGCACTCCTGCTCCTGCCAGGCGTAGCCGGCGCCGCGCGCGCTCTGAATGCGCTGCCACACTTGCCGGAAGTCGGTCAGCGTGTGCGGTGTCAGGGGCCGCAGCGCCACGGCGCGCAGCAGGCGGCGCGCCGCGGCCTGCGGCAACGCCGACAGGAAGGCGCGCCCGGAGGCGGTGCAATACATCGGCAGGCGCCGGCCGACCGGCATGTGGATGTAGAAGCGCTTCAGGCTCGGAAAGCGCGCGATGAACACCATGTCGACACCATCCGGCTCCGATAGGCTGACGGATTCGCCGCTCGCCTGATTCAGATCGATGAGGTGCGTGGTCGCCTGCTCGAGCAGCGCGTGTCCCGACAAGTAGGCTTCCGAGAGCGTCAGCGCGCGTGCCGTCAGCACCCAGCGCTTGAGATGCGCATCGCGCCGCAGGTAACCGAGCTGCACCAGCGTGTGCGTGCAGCGCTGCGCCGAGCTCGTAGTCATACCGGCGCACGCGGCGAGCTCCGTGAGGCTCAGCACGCGCTGCTCACCGCCGAAGGATTCCAGGATGGCGAGCGCCTTCTGCACTGAGCTGTTGAACAACGGGTCGCGCACGCGCGCCGCACGTGGCTTGCGCGGCGGCCGCTTCATTTGAAATGCAGTATAGGACTATCGATTATCGATAGTCTACGGCGTGAGACGTGTCAGCCCGCCCATCCACGGCTGCAGTGCCGCGGGCAACGCCACCGAGCCATCCTGCTGCTGGAAATTCTCCAGCAGCGCCACCAGCGTGCGACCCACCGCGAGTCCCGAGCCGTTGAGTGTGTGCACCGGTTCGGGCTTGCCGCCCTCGCCACGCCAGCGCGCCTGCATACGCCGTGCCTGAAACGCCTCGAAATTGCTGCATGAGGAAATTTCACGATAGCGCTGCTGCGACGGCAGCCAGGCCTCGAGGTCGTAAGTCTTGGCGGCGGCGAATCCGACATCACCGGCGCATAGCGCGACGGTGCGATACGGCAGCTCGAGCCGTTGCAGCACGCTCTCGGCGTGCGCCGTGAGCTGCTCGAGGGCGGCGTAGGAGTCGGCCGGGCGCACGATCTGCACCAACTCGACCTTGTCGAACTGGTGGTTGCGGATCATGCCGCGCGTGTCCTTGCCGGCGGCTCCGGCCTCGGAGCGGAAGCACGGCGTATGCGCGACCATTCGCAGCGGCAGCTGTTCGGCGCTGAGAATGCTGTCGCGCACCAGATTGGTGACTGGCACTTCGGCGGTCGGAATGAGATAGAGGGACTGCTCGCTGCGCACCGCGAACAGGTCCGCCTCGAATTTCGGCAGCTGACCGGTGCCCAGCAGCGCCTCCGGCTTCACCAGGTACGGCACCGCCACCTCGGTGTAGCCGTGCTCGCGGGTGTGCAGATCGAGCATGAACTGCGCCAGTGCACGGTGCAGTCGCGCCACCTGGCCGCGCATCACCACGAAGCGCGCCCCGGAGATGCTGGCGGCGGCCGTGAAGTCGAGTCCGTTCAGTAGCGCGCCGATCTCGATGTGGTCGCGCGGATTGAATCCCAGCGGCCGCGGCTCGCCCCAGCGGCGCACCTCCTGATTGGCACTCTCGTCGCGCCCGGCGGGCACCGAGTCGTTCAGCAGGTTGGGGATGCCGAGCTGCCAGGCCTCGAGTTCCAGCTGCACGCCGTGCAGTTCCGCCTCGGCGCGCCCGAGCGCACCCTGCAGATCCTCGCCGCGTGCGATCAGCGTCGTCACATCCTCGCGGCGTGCCTTGGCCTGACCGACCGCCTTGGCGTTGGCGTTGCGTTCGGCGCGCAGCCGGTCCACTTCCACCTGCGCGGGCTTACGCCGCTCCTCGAGCGCACGCAGCGCGCTGACATCGAGGGCAAAGCCGCGCTGCGCCAGGTTGCGCGCCACGGCGTCAGGATCGGTGCGCAGCAACTTCGGGTCGATCACGATCGTTCAGCCTTTTGCGGGAGGACGTGCGCGCAGCCGGGCGAGCGCCTCGCCGATCTTGATTTCCAGCCCCCGCGGGACCGGCCGGTAGTATCGCCGATCCGCCAGCTCCTCCGGCAGATAGCGCTCACCGGCTGCGAATGCATCCGGCTCGTCATGGGCATAGCGATAGTCGCGGCCGTAGCCGAGGTTCTTCATGAGGCGGGTGGGCGCATTGCGCAGGTGCAGCGGCACCTCGAGTGTGCCGAATTCCTTGACGTCCGCCATGGCTTCACCGAGCGCCACGTACACCGCGTTGCTCTTGGGCGCGCAGGCGAGATACACCACCGCGGTGGCGATGGCGAGCTCACCTTCGGGGCTGCCCATGCGCTCGAAGGCCTGCCAGGCATCCAGGCACAGCGCGAACACGCGCGGGTCGGCCAGACCGATGTCCTCGACCGCCATGCGCGTCACGCGGCGCGCGATGTACAAGGGATCGCAGCCGCCATCGAGCATGCGGCACAGCCAATAGAGCGCTGCGTCCGGATCCGAGCCGCGCACCGCCTTGTGCAGCGCAGAGATCTGGTCGTAGAACTGATCGCCGCCCTTGTCGAAGCGCCGATGGGTACCGCTGGCGACCTCTTCGGCGATGGCGAGTGTGATGCCGTGCTCGGAGCCGGCCGCTTCGGTGAGGCCTGCGGCGAGCTCCAGCATGTTGAGGGCGCGGCGCGCATCGCCGTCGGCGGCGCGCGCCATGAGGCTCAGCACCTCGGGCGACGCGCTGAAGTGTCCGGCACCCAGGCCGCGCCCGGTATCCGCCAGCGCGCTCGCCAGCAGCGCCACCAGATCCTCCACTGACAGGGGCTTGAGCACGTACACACGGGCACGCGACAAGAGCGCACTGACCACCTCGAACGAGGGGTTCTCGGTGGTCGCGCCGACGAAAGTGAGCGTGCCGTCCTCGAGGTAGGGCAGAAAGGTGTCCTGCTGCGCCTTGTTAAAGCGATGCACCTCATCGAGGAACAACAGCGTCGGCCGACCATCGCGGGCGCGCGCCGCGCGCGCCGCCTCCACCGCTGCGCGGATGTCCTTGACGCCGGCCATGACGGCCGAGAGTGCGATGAACTGCGCATTGGAGGCCTGGGCGATGAGCCGTGCCAGTGTCGTCTTGCCGGTTCCGGGCGGGCCCCACAGGATCAGCGAGTGCAGCTGGCCCGACTCGATGCTGCTGCTGAGCGGTTTGCCCGGGCCGAGGATATGTTTCTGGCCGACGAACTCGTTCAGCGCGCGCGGCCGCATGCGGTCCGCGAGCGGTCGCAACGCCTCGTTCACGGGTGCGGCGTGCCGATCACGTCCGCGCCCTTGGGCGGGGTGAAGCTGACCTCACTCGCGGCGACCGGACCGTTGCGCTCGATCTTCTGAAAGATGATGGTGGCGACCTGATCGAGCTTGTCCTCCAGAATCATGCGCTTCAGGTCACCGTGATCGAAGCCGAACAGTGCACTGCGGAAATCGGCGTTGGCACCCTTGGGCTCCACCAGCACCCACTCGAGGCCCATGCGCTCACCGGCCGGGGAGATGTTGAAGCTCTTGCGCAGGTCCACGGTCCCGGAGAGCAGCATCACCGGAGTCGCCGTCAGCGCGCTGTCGACCGGTTTCACCGTCACCTGCTCGAGGTCGCGGTCAAAGAACCAGAGGTTGCGGCCATCGCAGACCATCAGCTGGCCGCCGCTGCTGCTGGCGGCGTTCGACGGGCTGTCGGCCGGCGCGGCGCCGGCCTTGGGCGTCTGCGGGTGAATCTCCCAGCTGAACTTACCCGGGCGTTGCACGATCAGCACGCCGCTGGCCCGGTCGACCTCGCTGCCGCGCGCATCCGCCAGGGTTTGCAGGAAACTGGCGCGCAGTGTGTGCAGCTTGTCCAGGTAGTCATCGAGGGGCGTGAGCGCAGACGTCGCCGGCACCTCCGCCGGCAGGCCGGCGCGCGCCACGGCCAGCAGTGTCAGTGCGAGCAGCGCGCGCAGCGCCGATCGACGCGCTGGAGGAGAGCTCACGGCCCTCAGTCCTCGGGCGGCGCCGGCGCGAGCACGTCGCGCGCGCCGTTCGGCTGCAGTGGCCCGACCAGGCCTGCGGTCTCCATCTGCTCGAGCAGTCGCGCGGCGCGGTTGTAGCCGATCTTCAGGCGTCGCTGCACGTAGGAAATCGAGGGTTTGCGTTCGCTCGTGACGATGCGCACTGCCTCGTCGTAGAGCGGATCGGCCTCGGCATCCTCGGCGCCAGCCCCGCCCGTCTCGCCCTCCTCTCCCGCGAGGCCCGGGATCGGCGTGCGTGGCCCGGACAGCACCTCGTCGATGTAGTTCGGCGGGGCCGGCGAGCGCAGCGCCTCGACCACGCGGTGGACCTCCTGGTCGGAGACGAACGCGCCGTGCACGCGCGTCGGAATCGAAGTGCCCGGCGGCAGGTACAGCATGTCGCCGTGACCCAGCAGCGTCTCGGCGCCCATTTGATCGAGGATGGTGCGGGAGTCGACCCGCGCCGACACCTGGAAGGCGATGCGCGTAGGAATGTTGGCCTTGATGAGGCCGGTGATCACGTCCACCGACGGCCGCTGGGTGGCGAGCACCAGGTGAATCCCCGAGGCGCGTGCCTTCTGCGCCAGGCGGGTGATCAGTTCCTCGACCTTCTTGCCGACGATCATCATCAGATCGGCGAGCTCATCCACCACCACCACCACGTAGGGGAGCGGCGTCAGGTGCGGAATCTCGCGCTGGTCGATGCTCGGGTCGTTGGCCGCTTTCTGCAGCAGCACCGGATCGAGGATCGGCTTGCCGGCATCGTTCGCCTCCTTCACCCGGCGGTTGAAGCCGACGATGTTGCGCACGCCGAGCGCGGCCATCAGCTGGTAGCGACGTTCCATCTCCGCCACGCACCAGCGCAGCGCATTGGCGGCCTGCTTCATGTCGGTGACCACCGGTGCAAGCAGGTGCGGAATGCCCTCGTACACCGACAGCTCGAGCATCTTCGGATCGATCATGATGAGGCGCACGTGCTCGGCGGTCGACTTATAGAGAAGCGACAGCACCATCGCGTTGATGCCGACCGACTTGCCCGAACCGGTGGTGCCGGCGATCAGCAGATGGGGCATGCGCGACAGGTCGGCGACCATCGGCTGTCCGCCGATGTCCTTGCCGAGGGCGAGCGCGAGCGGGGAATGCAGCTCGTCGTAGGCCTTGGAGCGGATGATCTCACCGAGTGTCACGGTCTCGCGTTTCTCGTTGGCGATCTCGAGCCCCATGACGCTCTTGCCGGGAATCACCTCCACCACGCGCACCGACAGCACCGACAGCGCGCGTGCCAGGTCCTTGGCGAGCGCGGTGATCTGGCTGGCCTTGACTCCCGGGGCGGGCCGCAGCTCAAAGCGCGTCACCACCGGTCCGGGCTGCACCGCCACCACCTCGGCCTCGATGGAGAAGTCCTTGAGCTTCATTTCCACCAGGCGCGACAACGCCTCCAGCGCCTCGGCCGAGTACAGCGGCTCGCGCGGCGGCGGATCGTCGAGCAGTTTCAGCGGCGGCAGCTCGCCGGCCTTGGGCGGATCGAACAGTGGGACCTGCCGCTCGCGCTCGACCCGCGCGCTCTTCTCCACGATCGGGGTCGGCGGCTCGATGCGCGGCGGGGCGCGCGTGGCCGATTTCTTCTGCGAGCTCTCCACCGCTTCCTTGCGCGCCTGACGGCGCTCGCGCCCTTCGGCGGCATCGCGCGATGAATTGAGCCGCGTGCGCAGCCAGCCGACTCCGGCCCAGGCGGCCGCGCCGATGCGGTCCATGATGGTGAACCAGGAGACGCCGAAGGCGAGCGACAGGCCCGCCATCCAGGCGGCGATCATGAGCAGCGTCGCGCCGAGAAAATCCAGCCCTGCGGCAAGTCCGCCACCGACGACGCTGCCGACCACACCGCCGGCGCTCTGGCGCAGCGCGCCCGCCTGCCAGTGCAGCGTCGTCAGCGCGCAGCTCGCCACCAGCACCAGCAGGAAGCCGATGATGCGCACCAGCGTGTTGGCGCGCGAGCCGCCTTCGCTGCGCAGCCGCCGCTGCAGCCCCCAGCAGGCCACGAACAGCATCAGCGGAAACAGGAACGCCGGCCGGCCGAACAGGAAAAAGAGGAAATCGGCAAGATAGGCGCCGATCACCCCGATGCGGTTGTGGACCCCGGCCGCATCCGCGTTGGTCGAGATCGAGAAGCCGGGATCGGCCGGGCTGTAAGTGGCGAGCGCCATGAACAGCACCAGCGCCACGATGGCGAGCGCGATGATGGCGCTCTCGCGCAGGCCGCGGCTGACCGCGGTGGTGAAGCGCGGCGCACTACGCGCCGACGCGGAAGATTCAGCCAAATCGCAACGCTCCATCTTAAGATAGACGGCTGCCATTATAGGGCTTGCTACCATGAGAAACCCATGACGCCGACGCGCCACAGCCGCCTGATCATTCTGGGCTCGGGACCTGCGGGCTACAGCGCCGCGGTGTACGCCGCGCGCGCCAATCGCGCGCCGCTCCTGATCACCGGCGTTGAGCAGGGCGGCCAGCTCATGACCACCACCGACGTCGACAACTGGCCGGGCGATGTCGAAGGGCTGCAGGGCCCGGCGCTGATGGAGCGCATGAAGCGTCACGCCGAGCGCTTCGCGACCACGATCGTCAACGACTACATCCATGCGGTCGACCTGTCGGTGCGTCCGCTGCGTCTGTCGGGCGATGCGGCGCACTACACTTGCGATGCGCTCATCATTGCCACCGGCGCGGCCGCCAAGTACCTGGGGATCCCGTCCGAGGAGAAATTTCGCGGCAAGGGCGTCTCCGCGTGCGCCACCTGCGACGGCTTCTTTTTCCGCGGTCATCGCGTGGCGGTGGTAGGCGGCGGCAACACCGCGGTGGAGGAGGCGCTCTACCTGTCGCACATCGCCCAGCACGTCACGCTGATCCACCGCCGCGACAAGCTGCGCGCCGAGAAAATCCTGCAGGACCGGCTGTTCCAGGAGGCGCACGCCGGCAAAATCGCGCTGGTATGGAACCACACGGTGGACGAGGTGCTCGGCAACGAGCACGGCGTCAGCGGCCTGCGGCTCGCCGCACTGAACGGCGAGGGCCCCAAGGAGCTGCCCGTCACCGGGTTGTTCATTGCCATCGGCCACACGCCTAACACGGCATTGTTCAACGGCCAAGTGGCGATGCGCGATGGCTATCTCACGGTGCGCTCGGGTGCGGACGGCAATGCCACCGCGACCAGCGTCGCGGGCGTGTTCGCAGCCGGCGACGTCGCCGATCACGTCTATCGCCAGGCGATCACCTCCGCCGGCGCCGGCTGCATGGCCGCGCTCGATGCCGATCGCTATCTTGAGAGCCTCGCCGCGGAGCCGCCGCGCCGCGCCTGACACACTGACGGGCATGGACAAGCCGGAGTTTCATCGCAGCATCCAGACTCTCGCGCCCGCGGAGTGGAACGCGCTGGGCGCGGCCGACAATCCCTTCACCCGGCATCAGTTCCTGGCCGCGCTCGAGCGCAGCCACTCGGTCGGTCCGGGCAGCGGCTGGGAGCCGCGCTACTTGACGCTGCGCGACCGGCACGGGCTCGCCGCCGCAGTGGCCGCCTTCGTCAAACGCCACTCCTTCGGCGAGTTCGTGTTCGACTTCGCCTGGGCGCGCGGCTATGAGCGCCTCGGCCGGCGCTATTACCCGAAACTCACCCTCGCGGCGCCCTTTACCCCGGCCACCGGGCCGCGCCTGCTGGTACGCGCCGATCTCGATTACCCGCAGTACGCCGCTCGGCTGCTCGAGGCACTCGAGCAGCACGTCGATAGCCACGGCCTCTCCGGGGTGCACGCCTTATTTCTGGATGAAGCGGCACGTCAGGCCTGCGCAACGCGCGGTTGGCTGCTGCGGCGCGACTGTCAGTTCCACTGGAGTAACCGCGGCTACGGCAGCTTCGAGGATTACCTCGGCAGCTTTACTGCCGAGAAGCGCAAGAAGGCACGTCGCGAGCGGCGCCGCGTCGCGGAGGCGGGCGTGCGTTTCGAGACGCGCTGGGGCGGGGAGCTGGATGAGGCACTGCTCGATCGCATTTACGCGCTGCACCGCGAGACCTTCCTGCGGCATGGCCACGAGCCCTACCTGACGCGCACTTTTTTCAGCGACGCGGCGCGCACGCTGCCCGACTCGCTGATGGTGAAGCTCGCCCTGCACGGGCGCACGCTGGTGGCGGTCGCTGTGTTCTTCGTGGGCAGCGACACGCTGTTCGGGCGCTACTGGGGTGCGGCGGCGGAATTTCACAGCCTGCACTTCGAGGCCTGTTATCACCAGGGGATCGAGTTCTGCATCGAGCAGCGCCTGGCGCGCTTTGAGCCCGGCACGCAGGGCGAACATAAAGTGGCGCGCGGCTTCGAGCCGGCACTCACCTGGTCGGCACACTACATCGCCGATGCCGACTTCCGCGCTGCCATCGCCGAGTACCTGAACCGCGAGGGCGCAGCGGTCGATGCTTACGCACAGGAGGTGCAGCAGCACGTGCCCTTCCGCCGCGCTGCGCAACCGCCCTCGTGAAGACCATCACCTGGCTCTCGCCCAAAGACGCGCCCGAGTGGTTTCCACCGCTCGAGCAGGCGCTGGAGGAGCCGGCGGGACTGCTCGCCGCCGGGGGCGATCTGTCCCCCGAGCGGCTCATCGCCGCCTATCGGCGCGGCATTTTCCCCTGGTATTCGCCCGGTCAGCCGGTGCTGTGGTGGTCACCGGACCCGCGCGCGGTACTGTTCCCGGAGGAGTTTCACCTCAGCCGCAGCCTCGCCAAGACACTGCGCAACGGCGGTTTCGAGGCCACGCTCGATCGCGACTTTGCCGCGGTCATCGACGGCTGCGCTGCGCCGCGTGCTGCCAGCCCCGGCACCTGGATCACTTCCGAGATGCGCGCCGCCTACCTCGAGCTGCATCGCCTGAGCTGCGCCCACAGCATCGAGGTGTGGCGTGCGGGAAAGCTCGCCGGCGGACTCTATGGCGTGCGCCTCGGCGGGATTTTCTTCGGTGAATCGATGTTCAGCCGCGAGCGCGATGCCTCCAAGGCCGCCCTGGCCCAGCTGGTGGCCCTCTGTCGAGTCAACGCCCTGGCGGTGATCGACTGCCAGCTGCCCTCGCGTCACCTCATGGGGCTCGGAGCGCGTGCGATTCCGCGCAGTCAGTTCCAGGCACTGCTGCACGAACACGTGCGCGCGCCGCTGCCGCCGCTGCGCGCCCTAGCGGTATCACCGCGGTAAATTGCCACAGCGGCGCGCTTGTGCTCCAATTCGCGCCCCCGGAACTGCGCGCGAGACTATGTCCAAAGAAGATGCGATCCAGATGGAAGGCGAGGTCGTCGAGACCCTGCCCAACACGACCTTCCGGGTGAAGCTGAAGAATGGCCACGTGGTGACCGCGCACATCTCCGGCAAGATGCGCAAGAACTACATCCGCATCCTCACCGGCGATGCGGTCACCGTGGAAATGACACCCTACGATCTCACCAAGGGCCGCATCATCTACCGCGGGCGCTGAATGAGCGCGGCGCGCTAGGCAGGCACCGTCGGCACCTGCGCCGGCTCGACCGTGAGCGCCAGTGCCGAGCCGTCCGCCGCCACCGAGACACGCACGTGTCCGCCGTTGGCGAGCCGTCCGAACAAGAGCTCCTCGGCCAAGGGCCGCTTGATGTGCTCCTGGATGGTGCGTGCCATCGGGCGCGCGCCCATTTTCGGATCGTAGCCGCGCTCGGCGATCCAGCGGCGCGCCGCATCATCGAGCGTGATGGTGACGCCCTTCTGCTCGAGCTGCGACTCCACTTCCAGCACCAGTTTGTCGACCACACGCTCGATGGTCACCGGGTCGAGGGCGGCGAACTGGATCACCGCATCCAGGCGGTTGCGGAACTCCGGGGTGAAGATGCGCCGAATCGCTTCCATGCCGTCGCTGGAGTTGTCGACGTGCGTGAAGCCGATCGCAGCGCGCGCCATCTCCTGCGCGCCGGCGTTGGTCGTCATGACAATGATCACGTGGCGGAAGTCCGCCTTGCGGCCGTTGTTGTCGGTGAGGGTGCCGTGATCCATCACCTGCAGCAGCAGGTTGAAGACATCCGGGTGGGCCTTCTCGATCTCATCCAGCAGCAGCACACAGTGCGGGTGCTTGGTGATCGCCTCCGTGAGCAGCCCCCCCTGATCGAAGCCCACATATCCCGGCGGTGCGCCGATCAGGCGCGACACCGTGTGGCGCTCCATGTACTCGGACATGTCGAAGCGCAGGAACTCGACCCCCATGGCGATCGCCAGCTGGCGCGTGACTTCGGTCTTGCCGACGCCGGTGGGGCCTGCGAACAGGAAGCTGCCGACCGGCTTGCGTGATTCGCCGAGTCCCGAGCGTGCCATTTTGATGGCGGCGGCGAGCGCCTCGATCGCGCGATCCTGACCGAAGATCACCAGCTTGAGGTTGCGCTCGAGGTTCTTGAGGACCTCGCGGTCAGAGGTCGAAACACTCTTGGCCGGGATGCGCGCCATACGCGCCACCACATCCTCGATGTGGCGCACTTGCACGGTCGACTCACGCTCGGCCACCGGCTTCAGGCGCGCACGCGCGCCGGCCTCGTCCACGACGTCGATGGCCTTGTCGGGCAGGTGGCGCTCGTTGATGTGACGCGCCGCCAGCTCCGCAGCCGCCTTGAGGGCGTCGTCCGCGTAGGTGATGCCGTGATGCTCTTCGAAACGCGGCTTCAGCCCGAACAGGATCTCGATGGTCTCGGCGACCGAAGGCTCGACCACGTCGATCTTCTGGAAGCGGCGCGCGAGCGCGTGGTCCTTCTCGAAGATGTGCCGGTATTCCTGATAGGTGGTCGAGCCGATGCAGCGGATCTCACCGTTGGTGAGCACCGGCTTGATGAGATTGGAGGCGTCCATGACGCCGCCGGAGGCGGCGCCCGCGCCGATCACGGTGTGGATCTCGTCGATGAACAGGATCGCCCCGGGCTGCTTCTTCAGCTCGGTGATCACGCCCTTCAGGCGCTTCTCGAAATCACCGCGGTACTTGGTGCCGGCGATGAGTGCGCCCATGTCGAGCGCGAAGATGGTGCAGTCGGAGAGCACCTCCGGTACCTGGCCTTCGATGATCAGGCGCGCGAGCCCCTCGGCGATCGCGGTCTTGCCGACGCCGGCCTCGCCCACGTAGAGCGGATTGTTCTTGCGCCGCCGGCACAGAATCTCGATGGTGCGCTCGACTTCGAGCTTGCGGCCGATGAGCGGATCGATGCGCCCGTCCTGGGCCATGCGATTCAGGTTGGTGGTGTATTTCTCCAGCGCGCTGCCGCCTTCGGCATCACGCTCGCCCTCGGCGCTGCTCTCCTCCTTGTCGGAGGTCTTTTCCTCGGCGATCTTCGACAGACCGTGCGAGATGTAATTGACGACGTCGAGCCGCGTGACGTGCTGACGGTTGAGCAGAAACACCGCGTGGCTCTGCTTCTCGCTGAAGATCGCCACCAGCACGTTGCCGACGCCGACTTCCTTCTTGCCGCTCGACTGCACGTGGAACACGGCGCGCTGCAGCACGCGCTGAAAGCCGAGCGTCGGCTGCACCTCGCGCTCCTCGCCCTCTTCCAGGCGCGGTGTCGACTGCTCGATGTGTTCCTTCAGTTCCTGTTTGAACTTGGCGAGGTCGGCGCCACAGGCGCGCAGCACCTCGCGCACCTTCGGGGTGTCGAGGATCGCCAGCAGCAGGTGCTCAACGGTCAGGTACTCGTGGCGCGCCTCGCGCGCCTGATGGAATGTATCGTTGAGCCAGTATTCGAGCTCGTTGGACAGCACTTTAGGCGGACCTTTCACGTAAAACACGGAGCCAGGACATCAGGCCTCCTCGAGAGTACACATGAGCGGATGCTGATGATCGCGCGCGTAGGTCGTCACCTGCGCCACCTTAGTTTCAGCAATCTCATATGTGAAGACCCCGCAGACGCCCTTACCCTTGGTGTGCACCTCAAGCATGATGCGCGTTGCGGTCGGTCGGTTCAGTCCGAAGAACTTTTCCAGCACATCGACCACAAACTCCATGGGGGTGTAATCGTCGTTGAGCAGCACCACCCGGAAAAGCGGCGGTTGCTTGACCTCCGGGCGCGCCTCTTCGACGACGACGCCGGTGTCAGGGCGGACCGGATGCGGATCGGGCATGACTGTCTTTATAGGGGTCGCGAAACGGCAACACAAGCCTGCGAGAATGTGGAGTAGTTACTCCTGCAGAAACAATTGCTTGGAGCGCGCGCACGACGCTCGTATGATGGCGCCGCTTGTGGCGCCGCGAAGCTCGCGCGTGGCCCGAAATTTGGAATGGCACGCAGTCTTTAGAGGACCGCCATTGATCAGCTGTTGCTAAGCCTATGAATGCCGCTTCCTGGCTGGAGGGGTTGCCCGCCTCCGATCGCTGGCGCGCGCTGCTCAAGTCCGAAGGCCCGCGCCTGGCGACCTGGGTCCTGGGAGCAGCCCTGGGCGTGCAGGCGGCGCTCATCGTGCTCGATCTGGCCGGCGGCAAGCGCGCCGCGCCCGCAGCGGCAAGCCATGCGCCGCTGCGCAGCCACACTCTGGACCTCGCGACCATCACCAATGCGCACCTGTTCGGCAGCGCACCGGTGCTGCAGCAGGACGCCGCCAATGCGCCGCAGACGAACATGCCGCTGGTGCTCACGGGAATCATTGCCGGGAATGATCCTCAAAATGGGCTGGCGATCCTCGGACCAAACGCACAGTCAGCAAAAGTGTACGCAGTCGGCGACAACGTTCCGGGTGGGGCGAAGCTCCATTCCGTCTACACCGACCGGGTGGTGATCGACCGTAACGGGCAGCTCGAGTCCCTGGCGCTGCCGCACACGGCGGGTGCCGCCGCGCCGCCGCCCTCGGCCGCCGCGCTGCAGGGCGACAACGCCTCGATCGAGCGCATGCGTCGCATGATTACCGAGCAGCCGGGGCTGCTCGCCGATGTGATGCGTCCGCAACCGGTCATGGATCACGGCCATATGAATGGCTTCCGCGTCTATCCCGGCCGGGATCGGCAGGCGTTTGCGCGCCTGGGGCTGCGGCCCGGCGACCAGGTGACCGCCATCAACGGCACCCCGCTCGATGATCGCGACCGCGGCGAGCAGATTCTGCACACACTCGCTAGCTCGAGTGAGGCGCGCGTCACGGTCATTCGCGGCGGTCAGCAGCAGGATCTCACTTTGAACATAGCGCAGGTCGAGCAGGAAGCTGACAGCCTGGCCGCGCCACAGGGGTCACAGAGTGGGGCTGCGTCCCCGCCGGTAGAGGCGCCACCAGCCCCACCGCCGCCTGGACCTCCGGGCGGGGACCCCGGCGGCCGCTAGGCCCGACCGGCGCTTTTAGTTTTGCGGGGGAAGAGTTTCCGATGACAGGCCGACGTACCTTCACAGTGGGCGCGCTCGCGGTCGTGATGACCGCCACGCTCGCGGTTGCGCAGCAGCAGGAGCCGGCGCCGCCACAGGCGCAGAGCCAAGGGCAGCGCATCACCCCCAATTTCAAAGACGCAGACATCACCCAGATCGCCGAGGCGGTGAGTGCCGCCACCGGCAAGAACTTCATCATCGATCCGCGGGTGCGTGCCCAGGTGACGATGCTGTCCTCGACGCCGATGTCCCCGGATGCCTTCTACCAGGCGTTCCTGTCGATCCTGCAGGTGTATGGCTTCATCGCCGTGCCCGCGGGCAATGTCGTCAAGATTCTGCCGGACACCAACGCGCGCTCGATCCCGGCGCTCGACCTGCCCGATCACGTGAGCGCCACCTCGGACGAAATCGTCACCCAGGTGCTGGACGTGAAGAATGTGAGCGCCCAGCAGCTGGTGCCGATCCTGCGGCCCATGGTGCCCACCTACGGACATCTCGCGGCCGTGCCGGCCGGCAACATCCTCATCATCACCGACCACGCGAGCAACGTGAACCGGATGATGCGCATCATCCGCCGCATCGATCAGGTGGGAAATCAGGATCCGGAGATCCTGCCGCTCGCCAACGCCTCGGCCGCGGAGATCGTGCGGACGGTGAACTCGCTGTATACCGGGGCTGCCGCCAGCGAAGGCGTGGCGGTGAAGGTGGTGGCGGATGAGCGCTCCAACAGCGTGCTGGTCGCTGGCGATGAAGGCGCGCGGCTGCGCATCCGGGCGCTGGTGGCGCACCTCGACACCCCGCTCGCGAGCGGCGGTGACACGCGCGTGCGCTACCTGCATTACGCCGAGGCGGAGAAACTCGCGCCGAAACTGAAAGAGCAGATCACCGGCATCGCCCAGGCGGCCGCAGGCGCAGGCGGTGCGGCCGGTGCGGCCGGCGGCGGGGCGACCCCACAGGCGGCGGCCGAGAAGAACGCGATGGTGTGGGCCGATCCGACCACCAACTCGCTGGTGATCACCGCGCCGCCGAAGATCATGAAGGCGGTGATGGACATCATCGACAAGCTCGACATCCGCCGGCCGCAAGTGCTGGTCGAGGCCATCATCGCCGACATCGACTACGACAAGGACTCCGAGCTCGGTGTCAACTGGGCCGCCTTCTCCAACGGCACCAATGTGCCGGCGGCATCGTTCGTGAGCCCGGTGGGCGGCACCAGCATCGTCGACCTCGCCGGCGCCATCGAGAATCCCGCGAGTGTCACCACGACGCTGCTGCAGGGCACCACCCTCGGTATCGGCCGCGTCAGCGGCAGCGGTCTGAATTTCGCGGCGGTGTTGCGCGCGATCCGCTCCGACACCGACGACAACATCATCGCCACGCCTTCCGCCGTCACCATGGACAACCAGGAGGCCGAGCTCAAGGTGGCGCAGGAAGTGCCGTTCGTCACCGGCCAGTACACCAGTGGCACCGCAGTGACCGGCGGCCAGGTGAACCCCTTCCAGACCATCCAGCGCGAGGAAGTCGGCACGATCATGAAGATCACCCCGACGATCTCCGCGGAGGGCAACTCCCTCATGCTCAAGATCTCGATCGAGAGCTCGAGCATTGGCCAGAAGCCGGCCGGCGCGGTCGACCTGGTCACCAACAAGCGTACCGTGAGCACTACCGTGCTGATCGAGGACGGCGGCATTGTCGTGCTCGGCGGGCTGATCGAGGACGACACCAACAAGGGTGAGAACCGCGTGCCTTTCCTCGGCAACATCCCGATCATCGGACTGCTGTTCAAGACGCGTAACGAAAGCGTCACCAAGAACAACCTGATGATCTTCATCCGGCCGAAGATTCTGCGCGATGCGGCGCAGGCCGCTTACGAGACCGATCTCAAATACAATTACATGCTCGACCAGCAGAAGCCGATGATGACGAGCAAGGAAGCGCTGCCGCTGCTGCCGGGCGTGCCGCGCGGCCGTCTGCCGCCCTTGCCGCCGGCCCCGCCGCCGGGCACCAACCCGTCCGTCACGCCGAGCAATGCGCCCGCCCCGGCAGGCTCCAGCGCTCCGGCCAGCAGTCCGACACCGGCCGCTCCGGGCGATGGCGCAGCGCCCAGCACGCCGCCGCCGGGGGCGAGCGTCGCTCCGGGTGCCCCGGCGCCGAATTCCACGGCGCAGCCGGCGAATCCGCCGGGACAGTAAATGAGTACCCACGGCAGCGGCATGCTCGTGAGCGGCGCCGGCGATCCGGCCGAACGGCGCCTGTCGTTCGCCTTCGCCAAGCGCCATGGCGTTTTGGTGAAGCGCGTGGTGGACGGGGTCGCCGAGTGCACCTACCGCGATACGGCTTCCCCCCAGGCGCTCGCCGAAGTGCGCCGCTATCTGCGCCGCGCCGTGCGCCTGGAGCGGGTGCCGGAGGCGCAGTTCGATGAGCTGCTGCGCCTGGCGTACGAGGCAGGCTCCGATGCCATGTCCGCCGTCGAGGGCCTGGATGACACGACCGACCTCGCTCACCTGGCGCAGGACCTGCCCGAGCAGGCGGACCTGCTCGACAGTGAGGACGATGCGCCCATCATCCGCCTGATCAATGCGGTGCTCACCCAGGCGGTCAAAGAGAACGCCTCGGACATTCACATCGAGCCGTTCGAGAACCGCCTGGTGATCCGCTTCCGCGTCGATGGCGTGCTGCGCGAGGTACTGCAGTCCAAGCGCGCGGTCGCCCCGCTCGTGGTGTCACGCGTCAAGGTCATGTCGCGGCTCGACATCGCCGAGAAGCGCCTGCCACAGGACGGACGCATCAGCCTCAAGATCGCCGGCCGTGCCGTGGACGTGCGCGTCTCCACCATTCCTTCCGGCCACGGCGAACGCGTGGTGCTGCGTATCCTCGACAAGCAGGCCGGCAAGCTCGATCTGGGCTCGCTCGGCATGGATCCGAAGATCCAGGGCACGATGGATGAGCTGATCCACAAGCCGCACGGCATCCTGCTGGTGACTGGTCCCACCGGCTCGGGCAAGACGACCACGCTGTACGCAGCGCTCGAGCGGCTGAACGACAACACCCAGAACATCATGACGGTCGAGGATCCGATCGAGTACTACATCGACGGCATCGGTCAGACCCAGGTCAACACCAAGGTGGAAATGACCTTCGCGCGCGGCCTGCGCGCCATCCTGCGTCAGGACCCCGACGTGGTGCTGATCGGTGAGATCCGCGACCTCGAGACCGCGCAGATCGCGGTGCAGGCGAGCCTCACCGGCCATCTGGTGCTGTCGACCCTGCACACCAACACCGCCGCCGGCGCCATCACCCGCCTGCGCGACATGGGCATCGAACCGTTCCTGCTGTCCTCGAGCCTGATCGGTGTCCTAGCACAGCGTCTGGTGCGGGTCTTGAGCCCGGACTCCAAGCAGCCCTTCACCGCCGGCGACTACGAGCGACGCCTGCTCAACCTCCGGCCCGACGAACCCTCCCCCACTCTGTACCGCCCGGGGCGCGACAGCAGTGGCGGCTACCGCGGCCGCTCGGGCATCTATGAGCTGATCATCGTGGATGACGCCATGCGCACCATGATCCACGACGGGGTGTCCGAACAGGAGATCGAGCGCCACGCGCGTCATACCACCCCGTCGATCCGTGATGACGGCCGGGCGCGGGTGTTGCGCGGGGAAACCACCATCGAGGAAGTGCTGCGCGTCACGCGTGAGGACTGAGCCAGGTGGGCGCGTTCGAATACACCGCGCTCGATCCGGCTGGCAGAGAGCGCAAGGGGATCCTCGAGGGCGACACCCCGCGCCACATCCGTCAGCTGCTGCGCGAGCAGCAGCTGCTGCCGGTGAGCGTCACCGAGGTGGCGCAGAAAGAAGCCAAGCGCCAGCGCTCCTTCAGCCTGGTGCGGCGGGTGTCCTCCACCGATCTCGCCCTGTTTACCCGCCAGCTGGCCACCCTGGTACGCGCCGGCCTGCCCCTCGAGGAGTCGCTGCTGGCGGTCTCGCAGCAGACCGAAAAGCCGCGCGTGCAGAGCATCATCCTCGGGGTGCGCGCGCGCGTCATGGAAGGCCACACTCTCGCCGACGGCTTCGCTGAGTTCCCGCGCATCTTCCCGGAGATCTACCGTTCCACGGTGTCTGCGGGCGAGCAGGCCGGCCACCTGGACAACGTACTCGAGCGGCTCGCCGACTACACCGAAGGGCGCGACCAGCTGCGCCAGAAGGTGCTGACGGCGATGCTCTATCCGATCGTGCTCACCGTGTTGTGCTTCGTGATCGTCTCGGCGCTGCTGGTCTACGTGGTACCGCAGGTGGTCTCGGTGTTCGAGGCCAGCAAGGCCAAGCTCCCCCTCATCACGCAGCTGCTGATCGCGGTGAGCGGCTTTCTGCGCGCCTATGGCATCTATCTGCTGATCGGGGCGATCGTCGTCGCGCTCGGGTTCCGCCGCTGGCTGAAAAACCCGGCGGCGCGGCGCCGCTTCCACCGCCTGCAGCTGCGGCTGCCGCTGGTCGGCAAACTGGTGCGCGGCTTCAACACCGCACGCTTCACCCGCACCTTCAGCATCCTCTCAGCCAGTTCCGTACCGGTGCTGGAAGCGCTGCGCATCGGTGGTGAGGTGGTGACCAACCTGCCGATGCGTGATGCGGTCAACGATGCCGCGGCACGGGTGCGCGAGGGTGCCCCCATCGGCCGCTCACTCGCGCTCAGCCGGCTGTTCCCGCCGATGACCATTCACCTCATCTCCAGCGGCGAGTCGAGCGGCCAGCTCGAGAACATGCTCGAGCGCGCTGCCATCAGCCAGGAACGCGAGCTCGATGGCCTGCTGGCCGCGCTGGTCGGGCTCTTGGGTCCGGTGCTGATCGTGCTGATGGGCCTGTTCGTGATGGGCATCGTGTTCGCGATGCTGCTGCCGATCTTCGAAATCAATCAGTTGATCCACTGAGGGCGTGGCGCTCCCGGGCGGCGCCGGGCAGCGCAAAGCGGCACCGCTTCACAAACCGTGCGGTCGACATTGCAGTTGTCACACGATCTGATTTAAGTTCGCGCCGTCCAGATTCTGCGGACGCGAAGTCCCGCATGAGCGAGAAGCCCGAATCAGACGAATTTGAGGACGAGGAAGCCGACGAGCCGGTCAGCGAAGACGGCGACGTCGATCTCGATCAGGTCATCAAGGACCTCGATCTGGCCAAGAAGCGCGGGCAAAAGAATGGTGACCCGGCCTGGCGGCGCCTCGAGCGCCTGCTCGAGGAAAAGCACACCCTGGAGCTCACCAGCGATTTCGAGGATTACGAGATCGACAACGAGGGCGAGGGCTCGGCCAAGGCCAGGCGCAAGCCACCCTGAGCGCGGCGCGCGCTGCGGCGGCTTTCAGTGGAAGTCGCGCGAGCGGGTCAGGAGCTGTCCGAGGAGCGCCGAGCGGTCGATCAGCCGCCGGGCGATCAGATGCGTCACCCCCTCCTCGCGCTGCAGCTCGCCGTGCACCTCCAGCAGGCGCGCTTCCAGAAGCGCCTGGCGCTGCTCGCGCCCCACCCGCTCCCACACCAGGACGTTCACCTGCCCGCTCTCATCCTCGAGTGTCAGGAAGGTGACACCGCTGGCAGTCGCCGGCCGCTGGCGCATCAGCACGAGGCCGGCGGTGCGCACCCGCGCACCGTTTTGTGCCACGGCGAGTTCGCCCGCCGACAGCAGCGCCTGGGCGCGCAGCCGCGCGCGCAGCAGTGCCAGCGGGTGCCGCCCGAGGGTGAAGCCCACCGCGGCGTAATCGGCGGCGATCTCCTCGCCCTCGCGTGGCGTGGCGAGCAGCGGCCGGCCCTCCTCGAGCTCACTGGCGCGGGTCGGCGCTGGCGCGAGCGGCAGTGCCCGCTCGGTGCCGGCCACTTCCCAGAAGGCCAGGTGACGGTTGCCGCTCAGGGCCGCGAGCGCCCCGGCGGCGGCGAGCGCCTCGAGATCGCCGCGCTCGAGCCGCGCGCGCGCGGCCAAGTCCTGCACGCTCGCGAAGCCGCCGGCGCGGCGCGCCGCGACCAGGCGCCCGGCCCCCTCTTGGGACAGGCCCTTCACCAGGCGCAATCCCAGGCGCAGGGCCGGGGCGCCGTCGGCGCCCCGCTCCAGCGTCGCATCCACGGCACTGCTGCGGACGTCCACCGTGCGCACCTCGACGCCGTGGGCGCGCGCATCGCGCACCAGCTGCGCCGGCGCATAGAAGCCCATCGGCTGGCTGTTGAGCAGTGCGCAGGTAAACGCTGCCGGCTCGTAACACTTGAGCCAGGCCGAGTCGTACACCAGCAGCGCGAAGCTCATGGCGTGCGACTGCGGAAAACCGTACTCGCCGAAGCCGAGCATCTGCTGGTAGATGCGCTGCGCGAATTCCTGCGGATAGTTGCGCTGGCGCATGCCCTCGAGCAGCCGCTCACGGAACGGATCGAGCCCGCCGGTACGCTTCCACGCGCCCATCGCCCGGCGCAGCGCGTCGGCCTCGCCGGCCGAGAAACCGGCGGCGACGATGGCGAGCTGCATCACCTGCTCCTGGAAGATCGGCACGCCGAGCGTGCGCTCCAGCACCTGTCGCACCTCCGCGCCCGGGTATTCGATCGGCTCAAGTCCGGCGCGCCGCCGCAGATACGGATGCACCATGTCGCCCTGGATCGGCCCGGGGCGCACGATCGCCACTTCGATCACCAGATCGTAATAGCAGCGCGGCTTCAGGCGCGGCAGCATCGCCATCTGCGCGCGCGATTCGATCTGGAAGACGCCGATGGTATCGGCGCGACCCACCATGTCGTACACCGCGGGATCCTCGGCCGGCAGCGTGCCGAGCGTGTAGTGCGTGCCACGGTAGTGATTCACCAGCGCGAAGGCGCGCTTCAGCGCCGTCAGCATGCCGAGCGCCAGCAGGTCGACCTTGAGGAGACCTAGGTCGTTGAGATCGTCCTTGTCCCACTGCACCACGGTGCGCTCGGGCATCGCGGCGTTCTCGATCGGCACCAGCTCTTCCAGCAGCCCCTGCGCTATGACGAAGCCGCCGACGTGCTGTGACAAATGGCGCGGGAAGCCGGGGAAGGCGATGAGCTCGGCGGCGAGCGCCAGCAGGCGCCGCAACCACGGGCTGTCGGTATCGAAGCCGGCCGCATGCACGCGCTCGGCGAGTGCTGCGCTGCCGTCCCACCATTGCATGACCTTGGCGAGCTTGCCGCTCTGCGTGGCGCTGAGCCCGAACACCTTGCCGAGATCGCGCAGCGCGCTGCGCGCGCGGTACATGATGACCGTGGCGGCGAGCGCGGCGCGCGTGCGGCCGTATTTGCGGTAGACGTACTGCAGCACCTCCTCGCGCCGCTCGTGCTCGAAGTCGATGTCGATGTCGGGCGGCTCGTGGCGCTCGCGCGAGATGAAGCGCTCGAACAGCAGTGCGGCACCGCGCTGCGGATCCACCGAGCTCACCCCCAGGCAATAGCACACGCGCGAGTTGGCGGCGGAACCGCGCCCCTGACAGAGGATCCCCTCGCGGCGCGCGAACGCCACTACGTCCTGCACGGTGAGGAAATAGGGTTCGTAGTGCAATTCCGCGATGAGGGCGAGCTCGTGCTCGATGGCGGCGCGTTCGCCAGGGGGCACCCCGTCCGGCCAGCGCCAGCGGGCGCCCGCTTCGGTCAGCTGCCGCAGGTAACTGGCGGCGCTGTGCCCTTGCGGCACCAGCTCGCGCGGATACTCGTAGCGCAGCTCACTCAGTGAGAACTGGCACTGCTCGGCCAGCTGCACGCTCGCCTGCAGCAGCGCCGGCGGATAGAGCCGCGCCAGACGCGCGCGCTCGCGCAGGTAGCGCTCGCCATTGGGGTACAGCCGGTCACCGGCCGCGCTCAGCGGCACGTTGCAGCGAATCGCGGTGAGCGCATCCTGCAGGCGGCGGCGCGCACGCACGTGCATGTGCACATCGCCGCTGGCGAGCAGCGGCACGCCGTAGCGCGCGCCGAGTGTGCGCAGCTGCGTGAGACGGGCGCGATCCTCGCCCTCGCGCAGCAGCTCGACCGCGATGCGCAGCCGTGGACCGCAGCGCTCGGCGAGCCAGCGCAACTCCATCTCCTGCGGCTGCGCCCCCGGCAGCCACAGGATGAAGCACTGCTCGGGCGGCAGCGTCTCGAGATCGGCGCGGCTGAGCGTATACGTCCCTTTCTCGGCCGCGCGCCGCGCGCGTGTAATCAGCCGGCACAGCCGCGCGTAGCCGCAGCGGTCGATCGCCAGCGCCACCAGGCGCAGCCCGCACACCAGACGAAACTCCGCGCCGATGATGAGCTTGAGCGGCCGCTGCTTGAGCGCGCTGTGCGCCCGCACCACCCCGGCAACGGAGCATTCGTCGGTGAGCGCGAGCGCGCGATAGCCGAGCGCGTCCGCCTGTTCCACCAGCTCGTGCGGGTGCGAGGCGCCGCGCAGGAAGGTGAAGTTCGACAGGCAATGCAGCTCCGCGTAAGCGGGCAGCGCGTCCATGGCGGCCCCTCAGCCGAAGATGCCGTGCAGGAACCAGCCGTGCGGCGCGCCGCGCTCGCGGAATACCCACAGGCGCACCCCCTGCAGGTCGACCGCGGCGTAGTAATCGCGCGCGATGTCCGCCCCGTCCCACCAGCCGGTCTCGATGCGCTCCAGTTCGCCCAGCAGGCGCAGCGCGCCACCGCGGCATGGCAGCCCGCCCTGCACCGCGAGCGGCTGCGGTGTCGGCAGGATCCACAGCGGCCGCCGGCGCGCGCTGCGCGGCGGGGCGACCGGCGCGGCCCGCGGCTGCGGCCCCGCAGCCGGCGGCGCTGCGAGCGCCCAGGTGTTCTCCGGGCGATGTCCCTCACGCAGGACTAAGCCGTGCACCGCCGCGGCTCCCAGCCGTGCACGCAGCCGCTCGATGAGATCGCCGCCGGCGGCCTGCTCATCGCCGCCGTGCTCCCCCGGCTGCCACAGGCTGCGCGCCACCGGCCGCTGCGGCACCAGTGCCGTAGCCCGCAGCTCACACGCGCGCACCGGCTCAGGCAGCTGCTGCCGGCTCAGGTACTCGCCGCAGAGTGCGTGCAGGCGTGCACCGTCCGCAGCGGGAGCCGCCAGCGGCAGCACGCAGCGCGTGGGCGCTGCGTGCCGGTGCAGGAGGCGACACTCGAGCTCCACCACCGCGCACTGGCGCGCGCGCAGAAAGGCGTCGAGCGCGGTGAACAGCGGCGCGAGCGCGGCATGCAGCAGCTCGTGGCGGGTGAGCTCGCTCAGCAAATCGCGCCGCCGGCGAAAGCGCTCGCGCGCACGGAAGGCCGGCAGCCGCTGCGGCGCACGGCCAGTAAGCTCATCGAGCGTGGCGAGCTGCGCGACCCCGAAGCGGCGCGCAAAGCCCGCGCGCGGCAGGCGCAGCACCGCACCGATGGTACGCACGCCCATGCGCGCCAGGCGCGCCAGGGTTTCTTCCGGCCAGCGCAGCACGCCGAGCGGCAGTGCCGCAAGGCGCCCGGTGAGCTGAGCCGGATCGCTGATCACCAGCTCCTGACCGGCGCGCGCGGCCGCGAGCGCCGCCAGCGGCGTCGGCGCGAAAGCGATGCGCGCTGTGAGACTGCGCTGCCGGCATTCGGCGTCCAGGGCTGCGCGCAGGCCCGTCACGCCGCCGAACAGATGCAGGCTGCCGCGGACCTCGAGCAGCAGCCCATCGGGCGGCAGCAGACTCACCCGGGGCGTAAACCGCTGCGCAGCGCCGGCCAGCCGTTCGAGCCAGCCCTCCTGCGCAGCAGCGGCGAGATGCACGCCGGCCCACAGCTCGGCGGCGCTCCGGCTGCCTGCCGCGGCGGGCTCGACGCTGCGCAGCGTGGCGCCTGCGGGCGCTGCCGGCGGCGCAGAGACAGGTGGGGCGATGACCTGGATGAGGCGCGGGGGCATGCGGCTGGCCTTGAAATCAGGCCGCCCCGTCGGCGGGCCAGGTGAGCTCGAGCGTGTCGCGGCGCGCGCTGCGGCCCTTCAGCAGCGTGAGCCGCACGCCTGCGGCCAAGGGCTCGAGCCCCAGGCGCAGCACCGCCACCGAGGACTGCGCGGCAGCCCGGCGCGGACGAAACAACACCCCGAGCGCATGGCCGCGCTCGGCGGCCAACTGCAGGCGGCGCAGCTCGCGCAGCTTCGGGCGCGCCTCCCAGGCGAGTGCTGCATCACAAGCCCCTGAGCCGAGTGTCTGCTCGAAAGCCCACAGCGGCCGCGCACCGCCCACCACCGCCACGCGCTCGAGCACCATGCCATGCGCTACCAGCGCCGGCGCAAACGGCAGCAGCGGTGGCGCCACCCATACGCACCAGCGGGCGGTGGCGGCGCGCGTCAGCGCGCTCAGTGCCGGTAACAGCAGACGCAGCTCGCCGCTGCCAAAACGCGCGACCAGGATCTCGATCAGGCCGCTGCGTGGCCAGCCGCGATCCGGCAGATAGGCATCGAGCGCGGCAAAGCCGCTCGGCAGCCCGTGCCGGCGCGCCGCCGTGCGGCCGCGCCAGATGGCCGGATGCTCGAGCAAGCGAGTGAGGTTCGGATTGCCAGCCATGCCAGCGCACCGCTGAACGCGTCAGTGGAAAAAAGCGCAGAACTACATCAGGCCGGCCGCGCGGCCGCGACGCACCACACCCACCACGATCCCCTCGATGAGCAGTGGCTCTTCTTTCAGGTCCACTTTGATCGGTTCGAAGTCGGTGTTCTCGGGCAGCAGCCACACCACCGAGCCTTCCTGGCGATAACGCTTGACGGTCACCTCGTTCTCGAGCCGTGCGACCACGATCTGCCGGCTGCGCACTTCGGCGGTGCGATGCACCGCCACCAGATCCCCATCGAGGATGCCGGCATCCTTCATGCTCATGCCGATGACTTTCAGCAGGTAGTGCGGTCGTGGCTGGAACAACCCGGGATCGATCTGCAGCCGCGCCTCGAAATTCTCCTCGGAGAAGATCGGCTTGCCGGCGGCGACCCGGCCGATGAGCGGCAGCCCCATCTGCTCGCGGATGGTGTCCTTCAGCTGAATGCCGCGTGAGGTGCCGGGAACGAGCGCGATCACCCCTTTGCGAGCCAATGCCCGCAGATGTTCCTCGGCCGCATTGGCGGAACGGAAGCCGAGTTCATGGGCGATCTCCGCCCGGGTCGGCGGCATGCCGGTCTCGCCGATGAAACGCTGAATGAGGCGCAGGATCTGTGTCTGGCGGGGGGTGAGGTCGGACATTCTGAACCTGCCTGTTTTTATATACAGCTACTGTGATTATATCCAGACACCTGCACTGCGCAAGCCTTTTTGAGTGCCGCGCAATGCGCCGGAGAGCACCCGCGCCGGGGTGTCTTCTAGAGCGCAAGCGCGGGCGTGAGAAATTCCCGACACATATATGAAAGCGATTAAAAATTCTTAAGGAACGATGCCAGCGGTGAGCTAACACGTGGCGCCGTGCAGCACGAACCCTCACAGGCCGATGCGCCAGGCCGCGAAATTCAGCCTCCACACGCACACTCTTTGTCACTTCAGTGAACTGACACAACGTCACAGCATCACCTGCACCTTGTCGCGAGCAGAAGACAAAACGGAGCAGGTCCGGTGTTTGGAGTTGCATTCCGGAGTCAAATTTGATGCAGTTGCGCGCGGCGAGGACGGCGGAACTTGCCCACCGGAGTCGCAGTCGGTTCTCAGGACATCCCGAATCAACAACCCAAAGGGGACGAGTATGAAGTGCGCGAGCGTTGTTAAGGCGGCGGCTGCCGTGGTATTGGCCGTTGGACTGGCAGCCTGTACGGATCTGAAACCGCTGCAGGCTGAAGTGGCGGATCTGAAGGCGCAGCTGGCCAAGGCGCAGGGTGACATCTCTGCGGCCAAGAGCGAAGCTGACCAGGCCAACAGCGCCGCTCAGTCCGCCAGCCAGGCGGCCAGCGGTGCGCAGAGCACGGCCAACCAGGCGTTGGCGGCGGCGCATGCCAGCCAGTCGTGCTGTGACGCGACCAACGAGAAGATCGACCGGATGTTCAAGCGCTCCGTGTCGAAGTAAAAACAGGTCTCTAGAGAAGTCAAAGAACGCCGCGCATCCGCGCGGCGTTTTTTTTTGGCTACGAGCGGCGGCTGCCTAGAAACGCACCAGCGCGGAACCCCAGGTAAAGCCGCCACCGAAGGCCTCCAGCAGCAGCAGCTGGCCGCGGCGGATGCGGCCGTCGCGCACCGCGACATCGAGCGCCAGCGGTACGGAGGCCGCGGAGGTGTTGCCGTGATCCTGCACGGTGATCACCACGCGCTCGAGCGGCAGTTCGAGCCGGCGGGCGGTGGCGTGAATGATGCGGATATTGGCCTGGTGCGGCACCATCCAGTCGAGCGCACTGAGCTCAAGGCCATTGGCCTGGAGCGTCTCATCCACCGCCTCGCCCAGGCGCGCGACCGCCATACGGAACACCTCGTGACCGGACATGCTGATCACGAGCTTGGAGGCGAAGCCCTTGGAGACACCGCTGCCGCAGTAAAGGAAATCCTTGTAGTCGCCGTCGGAGTGCAGGTGGGTTGAGAGCACGCCGGGCTTGGAGTCGGGCTCGAGCAGCACGGCACCGGCCCCGTCGGCGAAGAGGATGGCGGTGGAGCGATCGCTCCAGTCGGTGATGCGCGAGAGCGTCTCGGCACCGACCACGAGCGCGCGCCGCGCCTCGCCGCAGCGGACGTATTTGTCGGCGATCGAGAGGGCATACATGAAGCTGGCGCAGGCGGTCTCCAGGCTGAAGGCCGGCACGCCGCGGCACCCGAGGCGCTGCTGCAGAAGCGTGCCGCAGTTGGGGAAAACCAGATCCGGAGTGGTGGTACCGAAGGCGATGAAATCGACATCGGCGGGGGCAACACCTGCGGCCTCGAGCGCGCGCCGCGCGGCGATCTCGGCCAGATCGACGGTCGTCTCCCCGTCCGCGGCAATATGGCGCCGCTCAATGCCGGTGCGGCTGCGGATCCATTCGTCGCTGGTATCGAGGGTCTTCTCGAGATCGGCATTGGTTACGATCTTGGCGGGCAGATGCGAACCGGTGCCGCTGATGCGCGAATAGATCAATGACCCGCCCCTCTCCCCTGTAGCGCCTGCGCGATGTGCGAGGTGAGCCCGCTGCGCGCGGCGAGCGCCGCCGTACCGATCGCGCGCGCGAAAGCGACACCGTCGGCGCGACCGTGGCTTTTTACCACGATCCCGGTGAGCCCGACCATGCAGGCGCCGTTGTAGCGGCGCGGATCCAGGCCGGCGGCCGCGCGGCGCAACACCGGGCGCGCGATGAGGCCGGCGACACGCGCCGGCACCGACATCTGGAACTCCTGACGCAGGCGATCGGCGATCAGCCCGGCGACGCCCTCCATGGTCTTCAGGGCCACGTTGCCGGTAAAGCCATCGGTGACGACCACATCCACATCACCGGAGAAGATATCGTCGCCTTCGACGAAGCCGACATAGTTGAGTCCGCTGCGGCCGAGCAGCGCGTGCGCCTCCTGCACCAGCTCGTGGCCTTTCATGTCCTCTTCGCCGATGTTGAGCAGGCCGACGCGCGGGCTGACGACGCCATAGACATCGCGGGCGACGATCGAACCCATCGCGGCAAACTGGCTGAGCTGCTCGGCGGTCGCCTTGGTATTGGCGCCGAGATCGAGCATGTGGGTGAGCCCGTGGGCGGCGGGGATGGCCGAGATGATGGCGGCGCGTTCGACCTGCGGCAGCGTCTTCAGCACGAAATGCGCGATAGCGGTGAGTGCGCCGGTGTTGCCGGCACTCACGCAGGCGCTGGCGCGACCGGCGTGGACCTGATCGATCGCCACCCGCATGGAGGAGTCCTTCTTGCGCCGGATCGCCTCGCGCGGTTTCTCCTCCATGGTGACCGTCTGGGTGGCGCCCACCACCGTGGCGCGGGCGCGCACGGCCGGCGGCCACTGCGCGGTTGCCGCAGCCAGCAGCTGCGCGTCGCCGACCAGGAGCCCCTGCAGCTCCGTATCGTCGGTGAGCGCGCGCAGTGCACCGGCAACGTATTCGCGCGGCTCATGGTCGCCGCTCATCACGTCGATGGCGATCGGCAGCACGCGGGCCCTTCGCTGGGCTTCCCGCCGGGGCTAGCGCTTCATTCCTTGTCTTCGGCCTCGGCGGGCTTCTCGATCACACGCCGGCCGCGGTAGAAGCCATCCGGAGTGATGCGGTGACGCACGTGCGTCTCACCCGACTGCGGATCGCTCGACAGCGCCGGCTTTGCGAGCCCGTCGTGCGAGCGGTGCATGCCGCGACGTGAAGGCGTCTTGCGACTTTTTTGAACGGCCATTGATCAGCTCCTGATACCAAACCCTTGTTTAAACCTAACGCTTCATCAGCTCATCGAGCCGCGCAAACGGCCGATGGGTCTCGCCGGCCTGCGCGGACGCCGCCGGCGCCGCCTGGGCCGCGCAACTGGCTGCGCCCTCGTGCAGCGGCACGATCGGCAAACTCAGCAGCAGCTCCTCCGTGATGAGCTCGTCCATGCTGATGCGCCCGCCGCGGGCCAGCACCGGCTCGAGATCCTCAGGCACACGTGCCGCGTCCGCTTCCGCGCCGATGAGCGCGATGCGCGAGCTGACGTGCAACGGCAGCTGCAGCGGCCGCATGCAGCGCTGGCACTCGAGCAGCGCCTCGCCGTCCAGGCGTAGCTCCGCGACCGTCAAACCCTGCGCGCGCCCAAAATGCGCATGCGCCCGCACCTCACCCGTCACGCCCGTGCGCAGCGAGCGCACACCAGACAGCTCGGCGAGCGGAACGGCGAAGTCGAGGTCGGCTCCGCCATCGGCCAACCGGTCGATGTCGAGCGGTTGCGACCAGGGTGGCGACATGGGGCGCGTATAATAGGTATGAGGTGTGCCCAAGTCAAAAGCGGATTTGGGCGTAAGCTCTTGTTTCTCGAAGGCGATTCGCATCGCCCGCCACGGACCGTGCCACGCCTTATCCTCGCTTCCACGTCGATCTACCGCCGCGAACTTCTGCAGCGGCTCGGGCTGCCGTTTGAAATCCAGGCCCCGGGTGTGGACGAGACCCACCGGGCGCGCGAATCCCCCGGCAACCGCGCGCTGCGGCTGGCGCTGGAAAAAGCGCGCGTCGTAGCCGGGCAGCACCCCGATGCTCTGGTCATCGGCAGCGACCAGGTCGCCGCCGGACCCGGCGGCCTGCTCGATAAACCCGGCGATGCCGCGCACTGCCGCGAGCAGCTCACGGTACTCAGCGGTCGCACGGCGCAGTTCCATACCGCCTGCGCGCTGGTGTGCCAGGCACGCCGCCAGGAACAGACCCATGTCGATCTGACGACCTGCGCGTTCCGCGCGCTGAGTGCGGAGGAGATCGAGCGCTACGTGGCACGCGAGAGCCCGCTCGACTGCGCCGGCAGTTTCAAGGCGGAGGGTCTCGGGGTGTCGCTGTTGCAGGCGATCGACAGCCGCGATCCCACCGCCCTCATCGGGCTGCCACTCATCTGGCTCGCGAGCGCGCTGCGGGCCTGCGGGCTGCACGTCCCTTAGCGGGGCGCTGCGCGCCGAGTGCATCGAGCACCGCGCCCAGCTCGGGGGGCAGCGGCGTGTTGATACTGAACTCGGTACCCTGCGGCCAGGTGAAACTGACACTGTGCGCGTGCAGGAACATGCGCCGCAGCCCCAGCTCCTGCATCGCTGCGTTGAATGCCGGGTCGCCGTACTTCTCATCGCCTGCGACCGGATGTCCGGCGTGCGCGGCGTGCACACGAATCTGATGCGTGCGGCCGGTGAGCAGGGTGACTTCCATGAGCGTCGCGGTCTTGCCGAAGAACTGCACCGGACGGAAATCGCTCACCGAAGGCTTGCCGTTGGGGGCGGCGCGCACGGTGCGCTCACCCCCGACGCGGGTGTCGGTGCGCAACGGCACATCGATGCGCTTGGCGCCCAGCTCCCACTTGCCCTTGACGAGCGCCAGATAGCGTTTCTCGAAACGGTCTTCGCGCAACAGCGCGTGCAGGGTCCGCAGCGCCTCACCGCGCCGGGCGATCAGCAGGCAACCGCTGGTATCGCGATCGAGACGGTGCACCAGCTCGAGCGACTCCTCGGGGCGCAGCGCCCGCAGCGTCTCGATCACGCCGAAACTTGTGCCGCTGCCGCCGTGGACCGCAATTCCGGCTGGCTTGTCGATCACGAGCAGGCGCGGGTCCTCGTGCACAATCGCCGCAGCAAGCTGCTCCTGGAGCCTTGAGGGCGGTCGGCCCCGATCGGCCGCCGGCACGAGTCGCAGCGGCGGAATGCGCACGCGGTCGCCGAGGTTCAGCCGGGTGTCGGGACCGGCGCGGCGGCCATTGACGCGCACCTCGCCCTTGCGGATCACGCGGTAGAGACGACTGCGCGGGAAACCGCTGAGGCGGCGCTGCAGGTAGTTATCCAGGCGCTGGCCGGCATCGTCCGCACCCGCTTCGAAGTACTGTACTTCGGTGCGAATCGCGGCCGCATCAGGGGCCAGGGAGGGGGTTTTCGCGTAAGACATTGTTTCTACAATGGTCTGTCGAGTATACTCCCCATGACGCCCGTATTACGGGCGCATGAGTGGCTTGCGGCTGAAGCGCCGCCGCCCGTTTAGTTGGACCTCTTGATTCGAGGCCATCGCATTGGGCCGACAAGATCGCGCTGCCTGCGTCGAATTCCCGTTCATCACGGACTTCCGCAGTGGGCGCCGTCGGTTGAGTTCACCGAAGGTTACCTTTCCGCACCGCGCTTAAGCCGCGGCCTGCAACGTGAATAACGAGACTCTCTCTCATTCGCCGAGTTCGGGGAATCTTCGCCGCCGCGGACGTTTGGTCCTGCGGACTCCCGCCGCATGCTTGCCGGCCCCTCACCGCACAGTAGGGGCACATGAAGAGAATGCTAGTGAATGCAACTCAGGAAGAGGAGTTGCGCGTCGCTCTGGTTGATGGACAGAAGCTGTTTGACCTGAGTATCGAGTTACCTTCCCGCGAACAGAAAAAAGCCAACGTCTACAAGGCCCGCATTTCCCGCGTCGAGCCCTCGCTCGAGGCCTGCTTCGTCGACTACGGCGCAGCGCGCCACGGTTTTCTACCGCTGAAGGAAGTCTCCCGCGATTACTTCAACCAGCAGCCGCAGGGCGGCCGGATGAATATTCGTGAGCTGCTTTCGGAGGGGCAAGAGGTCATCGTGCAGGTGGAGAAAGAGGAACGCGGCACCAAGGGTGCGGCCCTCACCACCTTCATCAGCCTCGCCGGCCGCTTCCTGGTGCTGATGCCGAACAATCCGCGCGCCGGGGGCGTGTCACGCCGCATCGAGGGCGAGGAACGCGACCAGATGAAGGAGGTCATGAGCCAGCTGCGCATCCCCGACGGTATGGGTGCGATCGTGCGCACCGCCGGCGTCGGCCGCTCGGTCGAGGAACTGCAGTGGGATCTCGACAACCTCAAGACCCAGTGGGAGCAGATCGACGCCGCTGCCAAGGAGCGCCCGGCCCCGTTCCTGGTGTTCCGCGAAAGCGATGCCGTGACGCGCGCGATGCGCGACTACCTCTCCGATGACATCGGCGAGGTGCTGGTCGACAGCCCGGCCGCCTTTCAGAAGGCGCAGGAGTACATGCAGCGTTTCATGCCGACGGATGCCCAGCGGCGTCTGAAGCTGTACACCGACGACATCCCGCTGTTCACCCGTTTCCAGATCGAGAGCCAGATCGAATCAGCCTACGCCCACAAGGTGCAGCTGCCCTCGGGCGGCAGCATCGTCATCGATTACTCCGAGGCGCTGGTATCGATCGACATCAACTCGGCGCGCGCCACGCGCGGCAGCGACATCGAGACCACCGCCACCAATACCAATCTTGAGGCGGCGGATGAGATCGCGCGCCAGCTGCGCATCCGTGACATCGGCGGACTGATCGTCATCGATTTCATCGACATGGAGTCGGCCAAGAACCAGCGCGAGGTGGAAGACCGGCTGCGCGACGCGGTGCGCATGGACCGCGCGCGTATCCAGATCGGCCGGCTGTCGCGCTTCGGCCTGTTGGAGATGTCGCGCCAGCGGCTGCGCCCCTCGCTGGGCGAGACCAGCCATATCGTCTGCCCGCGCTGCGTGGGTATCGGCAGCATCCGCAGCGTGGAATCGATGACGCTCGCGGTGCTGCGCCTGATCGGCGAAGAACTGCGCAAGGACCGCACCACCCGGGTCATCGCTCAGGTGCCGGTGGCGGTCGCGACTTATCTGATCAACGAGAAGCGCGAATGGCTGCGCACGCTCGAAGATAAGAGCGAAGCCGAGTTGATCATCGTTCCGAACGAGAACATCCAGACGCCGGAGTACTCGATCCGGCGCGTGCGTGACGATGAGGCGGAACTGCCGGAGAACCGTCAGGCCACCTACCTCATGCCCACCGCACCGGTACTTGCAGAGCCCGGCAGCGCGCAGGACAAGAAGCCGCCGGCGGAGCCGCCGGCGGTGGCACCGATCATGCCGGCGACTTCAGCGCCGATGGCGGCGCAACCTGCAGCGGCGGCGCCGGCTCCCAGCGCCGCAGCGCCTGTGGGTGGGTTCTGGTCGCGCTTCAAGAAGCTCCTCGCCGGTGAGCCGGTGGCGGCGGTGAGCGCACCGCAGCCAGTGTCCGAGACCGAGCGCAGCACGCCGGCGCGCACCCCGCGGCGCGAGGACGGGCAGCGACGTGACGGACGGCGCGAGCACGGCCGGCAACCGCGCTATGCGGATGGCGCCCGCCGCGAACGCAGTGACGGCCGCCGCAGCGACGGACGCGATCGCAACCGCGATCGCGATCGCGACAACCGCGGTCGCGATTCGGGGCGCCGCCACGAGCGCGCGGGCGAGCGCACTGGCGAACGCCCGGGCGAACGCAACTCCGAGCGCGCGGGCGAACGTAGCCCCGAGCGCTCCGCTTCGCAGGAGCCGCAGCGTCAGGATGCCGCAGCACCCGGCTCGCAGATACCGCCCGTCGCAGGCGAGGCGCGTGCAGAGCGCGGCGAAGGCCGCGGCCGCGCGCGGCGCGGACGGCGGCGCGGACGACGCGGCGGTGGCGGATCGCGCGACAGCGCGCCACCGCAGTCAGGTTCTGAAGGCAATGTGGCCGAGGGCGTGCCGCAGCGCTTCGAAGGCGCTGATTCGGGTAACGGTGCGCACGAGGCACCGGCGGCTGCGCCGGCGGTCGGTCGTGAGCCACCGGCCGCACTGGAATACCACGCCGAGCCGCACGCGGCCCCGGCACGCGAGCCCGCGCCGCTGGCACACTTCGAGCCGACGCCGAAGCCTGAAGGATCGGGTCAGCAGAACAAGCCATACGTGGTGTGGTCTTCTGCCCCGCCGCAGAAGGATGCCGGGCCGCAGGGTCCGGAGGAATAGCCCGCGTAGGTGCGCCGCGCGGCCGTCAGGCCGCGCGCGCACGCTGACGCAGGTGCACGAGCAGCCCGCGCACGGCCTGCTCCACCAGGTCCAGCACTTCCTCGAAGCCGTTGGGGCCACCGTAGTAGGGATCGGGGACGTCCGTGGGCGCGCCCTCGGGCGCGAACTCGAGCAGCAGTCGCAGCCGCTCATGGGCGCCGCTGGGCGCGCGCCGCCGCAGCACGCTCAGGTTCTCCCGGTCCATCGCCAGAATCAGATCGAAACGCTCGAAATCTGTCGGCTCTACCACCCGCGCGCGCAGCGCCGCCAGATCGTAGCCACGGCGCGCGGCCGCCTGGCGGGTGCGGGGATCCGGCGGCTCGCCGATGTGGTAGCCCGCGGTACCGGCGGAGTCCACCTCCACCGAGAGTTCGGGTGCTTCGCGCGCGGCCATGACGCGCAGCACGCCTTCAGCAGTGGGAGAGCGGCAGATGTTGCCCAGACACACAAATAGAACGCGCATGCCCCATTTTAGGGTTTTTTCGCCGGCTTGACTGCGGGGCCGCCGCTCGGCGGCCTGCGGTGCGTGAGCACTCATCACGGGCTGTAGATCCTCGCGACCGTTCCACGCTGCGGACACTGCGGGTCTGCCCGCGTGGTCGCAGGATTGCCGGGTGCTGTGAGACGTCGCGTGCGCTGCTGGCTAGCGCACGCTGTAGCCGCGCCCCTCCAGACACGCCCGCATGGCGCGCTGGTAGTCGTCGCGCTTGCCACTGGCGGCATC
>Ga0210385_10000313_pt1 | contig 39654 bp, 36 predicted proteins | sample IncBWH26OmetaG_FD_160107 | JGI IMG/M metagenome (GOLD analysis project Ga0210385, IMG submission 160107) | Forest soil microbial communities from Barre Woods Harvard Forest LTER site, Petersham, Massachusetts, United States - Inc-BW-H-26-O ...
CGACCTTGCCGAGACCGAGCTTGGTGGCCTCCTGCTGCAGCACGCCGCCGGTGACCATCATGTCCACCGGCAGGTACATCAAGCCGCGCTGCTGGACAATGGTGACCGCGAGCGGCGTTTGCGCGGTAACGATCGCGGGCGCGCCGAGAAGGCTTGCGCCGCCCGCAAGTGTGGCGACGGCAGCCCGCCGACTCAAAAGCCGGTCACCCATGTTCTCAGGCATCTTGACCTCCCAATCCGGTCACGGCTCTTATCGCTGCGGCCGCCGACAAGCTTTGACCCATGATAGTGAGCGTCAAGGACAATAACCAGAGCGGTGGGAGTGAAGCGCGGGGCCATCATGAAAATCACACGGGTGTCCGCTGTCGTTTATCGGCAACAGCTTAAAGGCGGCGGTTCGACACCAAAGTTTGCCGGCGAGAAACGTCAGGCATTCGAGACCGTGCTGGTCAAGGTCGAGACCGATAGCGGGCTCACCGGATGGGGCGAAGCGTTCCCGCATCGGATCTGGCCGGCCGTCAAATCACTACTGGAGAACCTGATCGCACCGGTCTGTATCGGCGCCGATCCCCTCGATATTCCGGCGCTGATGAAAAAACTGATCTACCACGTGCACGGCGTCGGGCGCGCTGGACCTGCGATGTATGCGCTGTCGGGGCTCGATATCGCGCTGTGGGACATTCTCGGCAAATCCAGCGACATGCCGATCTACAAGCTGCTCGGCGGTGCGCCACGCGAAAGGCTCCCGGCCTATGCCAGCCTTCTGAAATACAACGAAACCGACGTCGTGGTGCGCACCAGCGAAGAGGCGCTGGAACGCGGTTATGGCGAACTCAAGGTTCATGAAACCGGGCAGTCCGAAATTGCCGCCGCGGCGCGCGTGCTACGGCAACACAACGGCGGCTCCCTGATGGTGGACGTCAACGCACCATGGACGCCGACAGAAGCATTGTCGGCGGTCGCGCCGATGCGCGACCTTGGTCTGAAATGGATCGAGGAGCCGGTTTGGCCGCTGGAAGATTTCGAGGCCGCACGACAAGTCAGCGCCACTGGGGTTCCCGTCGCCATTGGCGAGAACGTCCTGACGCCGACTGATTTTGCGCGGCTGATCGACGGCCGTGCGGTCGACTACATCCAGCCGAGCGTCGCCAAGATCGGCGGCATCTCCATCATGCGCGACATCATCCTTGCGGCCAACGCGGCTGACGTGAAGGTCGCGCCGCACTCCGCTTATTTCGGTGCGGGACTGATCGCGACGGCGCATGTCAGCGCGGCGCTCTCGCGTGCGCCTGTGGTCGAACGGCTGTTCTGTGACCTGACGGAAAGTCCGTTCGGAGACTGGTACGAACCGGTGGCCGGCCAACTGGCCGTCCCGCAGGGGCCAGGCCTGGGCATCGATCCCGATCCTGCCATCCTGGACAAACTAACCATCGCGTGAACGGAGAAGAAAAATGAAGATTCAACAGATCAAGGTCAACTTCGTCCGTCTGCCGCTGGAAGAGCCGCTGGTCGGCGCGCCCTATATGCCGGGAATGCTGCGTGAATTCTTCACGGTACAGATTCAGACCGACCAGGGCATCGAGGGAATCGGCGTCACCACCTTCGGCGGCAAACTGGTGCGCGCGTTGCGGGCCGCGATCGAGGATTTCGGCGAGCTGATCAAAGGCGACGATCCGCTGCGCACCGAACAAGTCACCGCCAAGCTGCGCGCCGCGTCGGCCTCATGTGGTTCCGGTATTGCGATGCTGGCGATTTCGGCGATCGACACGGCGTTGTGGGATATCCGCGGCAAGGCGTTCGGCGTTCCGCTGGCGCGTTTGTTGGGCGGACTGCGCGACAAGGTGCCGGCCTATGCCAGCGGCGCGCTGACGCGCACCACGCCAAACGACAAGCTGCAACGCGCGGCCTCCGCACTGGTCGAGAAGGGTTATCGGCAGATCAAGACCCAGATGGCGGTGGAAGGATTCACGCCGGACCAGGAAATCGAGCGCATTCGCCTGATCCGTGACGCGGTCGGTCCCGACGTCAATCTGATGGTGGATATCAATCAGCGCTGGAGCGTCGCGGAAGCGATCTCGATCGGCCGCCGCGTCGAAGAACTGGGCCTCGGATGGTTCGAGGATCCGACGACCTGCGACGACCACCAGGGGCACGCGAAGATCGCCGACGCGCTGACGACGCCGATCTGCGCCGGCGAATATCTCTGGGGCATCGAGCCGCACCGGCAGGCGATGTCGCACCACGCCGTCGACATCACCATGATCGACTTGCTGCGGGTCGGCGGCGTCACGCAATGGATGAAGGTGGCAGGCGTGGCGGAGGCCTTCAACAAGCCCGTGGCCAGTCACTTGCTCCCCGAGATCCACGTTCATCTCATCGCCGCCATCCCGAACGGGCTGGTCGTCGAATACATGCCGTGGACCTGGCGCCTGTTCGATAATCCGCCAATACCGGCCGAAGGCGAACTGACCGTGCCGACTGGACCCGGACTGGGACTGAAATTCGCGCCCGACCTGTTCGAGAAATACGGGGTCGGCTGACCGCTTCGATGGGGCTGCGGTCGATGAGTTCTTCAGCCTGCAATTTCCACTCCGCAGATGCTGTTCTGCCGGCCGCCGTCGCTAAGAGGCCCGCTCACCTCCCCAGCTGCGTCGGAATCCGCGCGCCGCTCGCAAGCCAATCGTGATAGCTGCCAAATTTCAGACCGAGCTTTTCGTAGTAGACCCGCAGATACCCGTCACCGCCGCGCCTCACGGCGTCCGGCATCACCGCCTGCACCTCTTGCGCGATCACACCAACATAGGCCTTGTCGCTTCCGAGATAACTGAACCGATAGTAGCCGAGACCGCTCTCGAGATAACCCAGCAGAACAACGTCGTGCTTCAGCGCGAGGTCGGAGCGCCGGCCGCCGCCGCCGCGACCACCACCGCCTCCACCACCGCGAAAGCCACCTCCTCCACCACCACGAAAGCCACCTCCGCCACCGCCACCGTGGAAACCTCCGCCACCTCCTCCTCCACGAAAACCGCCGCCGCCGGCCGAAGCGAAGCTCGCCCGGCCACGCACGGACGCAGCGCTCGCCGCCCGGCCCGATGACACGTTGAGACCACCGCCACTTCGCGCTCGATTTACCGCAGCGGATCGATTGCCCGCACCGGCTTTGTTGGCCCGATTGCCACCGTCTCGACCACCGCGATTGGCAGCACGATCGCTCGCCCGGTTTTCGCGATTAGCCGCACCGTCGCGCGTGCGATCACCGATATTTGCAGCGCGGTCGCCAGCACTCGGGCGGTTGCTTCCGGGGTTGAGCACCTGCTGGCCACCCTTGCCGCGGAAATCCATGCGGTCGTTGGCGCCGGCGCGTATGTTGTTGTTACCGAACCGCTGCTGGACGTTCACGTTGTTATAGCGAACGCCCTGGCGATGTGCCGAATTGTGTTGCCAAACGTTTGTCGTGCGGTGGTTGACGTAGACGTTGCGATTGCCCCAGTTGCAGCCGCCGCCCCAGTAATTTCCCCAACGTCCGATCGCCCAAGCGGTCCCGAAGGCGATGCCGGCCGCGACGACCCCGGCGCCGATATAAGACGGATAACCGAAGTAATAGGGCGGATAGTCCGCATAGGGCCACGTACCATAGACTGTCGCGGGCTCGTAGTACGGAACATACATCGCGTCCGGATCCGTCGGCTCGATCACGATCGCCTGCTTGCCCTCCTGTTGCTTGACCGTGACCTTCTGCTGCTTCGTGGTCGAAAGCTTGTTGTTGCTTCGCGCCTTCTCGCGCAGGCGCTGGATCGCGTCCATCAGATCGGCTTGCTGGGCAAGCATGGCGTCGCCCAGATCCTTGGTCCAATCCAGCTTGTCGCTCATCATGTCGAGTACCGAGGACATCGCGGTCAGCGCCTTGACGCTGTCGTCCCAGGCTTTCTTGTCGACCGCCGTCTTGAGTGCATCGCCCTTGAGATTCTTGTTCTCCTTGATCCAGCGATCGGCCTCAACCACTTCCAACGGATAGGTCGCGGCCGCCAACATGTTGGCGAGCAGCGCATCGGGATAAAGTGCAATTGGCGCCACCAGCGCCTCGAGCTGCTCGGGCTTCAAGAGCGTCTGGTCGGTCTGTGACGGCGGGGACGTCTGCGTTGGCGCGGGCTGTTGGGCGGCCGCAGGCACAGAAGCTGCGGCCATGACCGTCAGTGCCACTAGCAAGCTCGCGCAACGTGTCATGCGTATCTCCTCCAAAGCAGAGCCAAGACAGCCGACACCGTTGGGAGAACTAGGCTTTGATCAGGATCAAGGAGTCGGACGCCTCCGTTCGAAAGGAAGACCCGGCCAACGATTGGGCCGGGTCTTGGGAGCATCACCTGCCGCCCTTTGTTGCAGCCTCGTAGGCGTCCCGATACCCCCGCGCGATCGTTCGGACGCCTCGTCCGATATCGTCGTAAACATCGTCCGGGAGGTTTGCCAACGAGACGCGGAGAGACCATTCGGGTGCGTCAAAACCTCCGCCGTTCAGCAGCACGATCCCGTGAGTTTCAGCCAGACGGAACGCCAGATCGAGCGGATGAACGTTCTTCTTCAGATAATCGACCGCTTTGTCTCCGATGTTCTTCCGGGCCCAAAATTCGAAATCGACAAGCCCGTAATAGGCGTCGTAGTTGGGATTCGGATTCAGTTTGTCGGCAAGACCGAGACCATCGAGCAGTAACCCCAAGCGCTTGTGGACGATTTCCATGCAGGCGGCCTGATAGGCTTTCTTGTCGTCCATCATCTCCGAAAGCGAAAACAGGCTCATCATCACCTGCTGCGGCAGCGATAAACCGGCAGTGTGGTTTAATGCGACGTCGCGGCTATCGGCGACGATGCGGTCGATAAGCTTGAGCTTGCGCGGCTCAAGTGTCAGCGGTCCATAGCGCTTGTCGAGCGCCTTCACGACGTTGTCTGGAAGCTTGGCGATCATCTTGTCGAAGATGTTGTCTTCGTGGATAGCGATCGTGCCAAGCCGCCATCCGGTGCAGCCGAAATACTTCGAATAGGAATAGACGCCAATCGTGTTGTGCGGGAGTTCGCCGAGCAGTGACCGGAAACCATGCACGAACGTCCCGTAGACGTCGTCGGTCAACAGCATCAGGTCCGGACGCTTGGTCTTGACGAGATTGGTCAGCTTTTTGATTGTCTCGCCGCTCAGGCCCATACCCGAGGGATTGGCCGGATTGACGACAAAGAAGGCCTTGATCTTTGGATCCTCGAGCTTCTTGATTTCTTCGTCGGTGAACTGAAAGCGGTTTTCCTGCGGCGCCTTGATCTGAACGACCTTGAGATCGTAGTCTTCCAGATGCGTCATTTCGGTGTAGGGCGTAAAGATTGGCGTCCCCAGCGCGATAGTGTCGCCCGGCAGCAAGAGCCGATTGGCCTTCAGCGACTTGAAGATATAGCACATCGCCGCCGTGCCGCCTTCGACCGCATAGATGTCGAACTTGCCGGCTGGCCGGGGATCGCCGCACATGGCCCACATCAGGTATTCGTGCACGATCTTCTCATTGTGGACCAGCATGCGATCCGGCACCGGATAGTTGTCGCCGATAATGGAATCGACAAGCTCGTGGACGAAGGCGTCCGGGTCGAAGCCGAATTTCTTGACGGCAAATGGCAGCATCTTGGAAAGGAAGTCGGCGCCCGGCATGTCGCCATGCTTGGCAAGCCAGGCCTCAAATCGTCCGGCAATGCCTTTCGCCTCGGGCATGCCACCGACTCCTGCAGGAAGGTCCATCACTCGCTTGCTCTCAGTAATGGCGAATTGCCCCAGCAGGAAAAAGCCTTCGCGCGGCGTCGTGGCGACCCAATTTGGATTGCCTCGTCCGGCGTTCAGAAATGCCGTCTGCGTTCGCTTCGAGTTCGCCTTGGCAAGATTGATCAGTTCGTCCTTGATCTCGAAGGGGCTCAGCGCCTCGAACTTCTTTAAAGTCATGATATCGGCCATTTGATACTCCCGAACTGTGTGATCGGTTGGAACGGAGGCAACATTCGCCCATGCAATCGCGTGCAGCGTGACGGCCGGTCAGCGCCAAGCCTTGATTTATCTCAAGGCTCCGGCGATCGATTTCACGATCACGCTGTCAGACGACCAACAGTGCAATGCAATGCACCGAGTGGCTTTCGCCGGATACGAACGCTTGGAGCGGGTGACTGGAGCGCGCCTCACCTAGCTTGACCTAGATCAACGTACCTCCCGCGGATCATCGTCTCATCTTGCTTACTCAGGGTCTCGATCCGCCCAAGCGTGTTGTTGGGGCGGACGCGCCGACGCTCAGGAACAGCATGAACAGGTGAAATCATGATCAATTGGCTCTTCCAGACGCTCAAAAGCTATCCGGAAATCGCGATCTTCCTGTCGTTGGCCTTCGGCTACTACTTTGGCTCCTTTACCTACAAAGGGCTCGGCCTTGGCGCCGTCACCGCGACACTGATTGCCGCCGTCATTATCGGCCAGATCGGGATCACGATTACAGGCCCGCTCAAGCCGACCTTCTTCCTGATGTTCCTGTTCGCCATCGGCTACGGCGTCGGACCGCAATTCGTGCGCGGCATCGCGCAAGATGGCGTGCCGCAGGCGCTGTTTGCCGCGGTGGTTTGCGTGTTCTGCCTCGCGGCCGGCTATGTCGGCGCCAAGATAGCCGGCTACGACGTCGGATCTGCCGCCGGACTCTATGCCGGCTCGCAGACGATCTCGGCTTCGATGGGTCTTGCGACCGACGCCATCAATCGCGCCGGTCTTCCGGCCGATGAGACCAAGAAGTTGCTCGACGCGATGCCGGTCGCCTACGCCGTCACCTACATCTTCGGCACGGTCGGGTCCGCGATCGTGCTGGCGTTGTTCGGCCCTGCGCTGCTTGGCATCAATCTCGAAGAGGCCTGCAAGAGATATGAAGAAGAGCACGGTGGAAAGAAGCAGACGGGCGGTCCCGGCACGGCCTGGCACCAGTTCGATTTGCGCGCATTTCGGGTCCGCGAAAGGGGGCCGGTGGTAGGGAAAACCGTGAATGAAGCCGAGGCGCTGATCCCCGATCAGCGGGTTTTTGTGCTGCGGATCAGGCAAGGTGGGAAAATCATGGATGCCACCGCTGACACCGTGATTCATGCTGGCGATGTCGTGGCCGTGGCGGGTCGGCGCGATGTGCTCGTCAATCTGATCGGCGAGCAGGCAGAGGAGGTCGATGACCGCGAGCTGCTGGCCGTTCCGATCGAAGGTACCGACGTCTACGTGACCAGCAAGGATGTCGACGGAAAGACGCTGGAGGAACTGGCCAAGGCGCCGGGCGCGCGCGGCGTATTTCTGCGCAAGATCACCCGGGGCGCCATCGCAGTCGATATCCCGATCTTGCCAAACACCAAGCTGAACCGCGGCGACATCGTCACCATCGTCGGACGGACGCCGGATGTCGCGGCCGCGACAAAACTGCTCGGCAGGCCGGATCGCGTCACCGATGTCGCCGACGTCGCCTTCATCGGTGCGGCGATTGCAATCGGCGCGCTGGTCGGCGCGATCGTTTACAAGATCGGCAGCGTGCCGTTGACGCTGTCCACCTCGGGCGGCGCGTTGATCTCCGGTCTGTTCTTCGGCTGGCTGCGCTCAGTGCGTCCGACGTTCGGACGGATTCCGTCACCTACGGTGTGGTTCATGAACTCGGTAGGGTTGAACATGTTCATCGCGGTGGTCGGCATCTCCTCCGGGCCGGGCTTCGTCGCCGGGCTCCAGCAGCTCGGCTTCAGCCTGTTCCTCTGGGGGATCGCAGTAACGACTGTGCCGCTGATCCTCGCAATGTACCTAGGTAAATACGTGTTCCACTTCCACGACGCCATCGTGCTGGGTTGCTGCTCCGGTGCACGCACCACGACCGCTTCGCTCGGCATGATCAACGACCGCGCCAAAAGCCAGATTCCCGGCCTAGGGTATACCGTCACCTACGCGGTCGGAAACACGTTGCTGACGATCTGGGGAATGGTGCTGGTCATGCTGATGACGTAGCCGCCGGTCGATTGCGATGCTGATCTGGCTGGAGCAGTTTCTCGTACGTTATCCGGAGCTCGCGCTGTTCCTGGTGATCGCCGCGGGTTACTGGATCGGAAGCTTCAAGATCGGAGCATTCAGCCTCGGCCCGGTGACGGGCGCACTCTTCGCCGGACTATTGGTCGGCAACTTCGCACATGTGCCGGTCTCTGGCATGACCAAATCCTTTCTGTTCCTGCTGTTCCTGTTCGGTGTCGGCTATTCGGTTGGTCCGCAATTCGTGCTGGCCATGAAGCGTGATGGACTGAAGCCGGTGCTGCTGGCCATTATCGTGAGCTTCACCGGCCTTGGAGCGGCCATCGCTGTCTCGACCGTGTTGCGGCTCGATCCGGGATTTGCAGCGGGACTTCTGTCTGGGGCCCTCAGCCAAAGTGCCGCGATGGGAACCGCGACTGACGCGGTCAACGGGCTCGCCATTCCCGAGGCGCAGCGCGCGCTGTTTGCGTCGCACATCGCGGTGGCGGACGCGGTCTGTTACATCTTCGGCTATGCCGGTGTGATCGTGTTTTGCACTTCAATCGCGCCAGCGCTGCTGCAGATCGATCTTCAGAAGGAGGCGCTCAAGCTGGAGCAGGCACTGGGCATCAACCGCGCCACACCAGGCCTGGTTTCCGCCTGGCGCAAATTCGAGCTGCGCGCCTATCGACTGGAGGATAACACGCCGCTCGTCGGACTGACCGTCGCGGCCGTTGAAGCTCGTATTCCCGAGCACCGCGCGTTCATTCACCGGATTCGTCGCGGAGAACGCATTCTGGCTGCCGAACCCGGAGTGAGGCTCGTAGCTGGCGATGTGATCGCGCTATCCGCGCCGCGCCAGATCATCGTGGAATGGATGGGGTCTCGCGCCGAGGAGGTAGAGGACCGGGAACTCCTCGACATCCCCTTGAACGCCGCCGAAATCTTCCTGATCAATCCCGATCTCGCGGGCAAGAGCCTCCTGGAGACCTCACAGCAGAGCTGGACGCGCGGTCTCTACTTGCGCTCGCTGAGCCGCGGGGGCCAGGAGATTCCCATCGCCGCCGGCATTGTCCTGCAGCGCGGCGACCTGCTTCGCGTCGTCGGCCCGGAGCGGATGGTGGAGGATGCAGCTGGGAACATCGGGGTCATCGTTGCGCCGAGCACCAGCATCGATTTCGTGGTGCTGGGGCTTGCGATTTTCATCGGCGGCCTCGTTGGCGTTCTCGTGAGCTTTTCCGTCGGCGGCATCAGGATCGCGCTGAGCACGAGTGTCGGTACACTACTCGCCGGACTTCTGGTCGGTTACCTCCGCACCCGTCTCCCACACTTCGGCCGGATTCCCGACGGCGCCGTCAATCTGATGACTTCGCTCGGACTGGCAGCTTTCGTCGGGCTTACCGGGATTCATGCCGGGCCGATCTTCCTTTCCGCCCTGCGCGAGGCCGGCATCGGCCTGCTGCTGGGCGGCATGGTGGTGACGCTGTTGCCGCAGATCGTCGGGTTCTGCGTTGGCCACTTCGTTTTGCAGATGAACCCGATCCTCCTGCTCGGAGCCTTGACCGGAGCGCAAACGGTAACATCAGCGATGGCCGCGCTCCAGGAACGCTCCGGAAGCTCCGTGGTTGTCTTGGGCTATACGCCGGCCTATCCGATCTCGAACATTCTGCTGACGACATGGGGCTCGGTCATGGTCGTCGTTTTTGCTGGATGAACGGCAAGACTCCTCGTCGTGCGCCGGCAGAATCTCGTGCGCGCAGCTGTTGACGTAGATCAAGGATATCTCCTCCGAAGAATGGAATTTTTTCAAGAACTTCATCCAAGGAGAAAGCGATGCTTCGTTTCTGTCGAGCCGACCTTTCGGGCCTCGCGTTGACCTGTGCCCTGCTCGTTCCGACCGCACAGGCAAGCGCCTTCGAGCTTTCGGGCGCCTGGGCCTCGCAGAGCGATTTGTGTAACCTCGTCTTCATCAAAAAGGGCGGCGAGGTGATATTCGCGGAACTGTCGGACCTCTACGGTTCCGGCTTCGTCATCGACGGAAACCGCATCATGGGTAAGGCCGCGCGCTGCACCATCGAGTCAAAAAAGCAGGACGGCAACAGCCTGACGATATCAGCGGCATGCGCCACCTCGATCATGAACCAAAACATGAAATTCAACGTCAAGTTCCTCGACGAGGACAACCTCTCCCGGGAATTCGAGGAAATCCCCGGAATGAGCATCAGATATTCCCGCTGCAAGTTGTAGTAATCGGCAGCGAAGCCAAGCAGCTCCGCGCGTCGTCTGTTCATCACCCATCAATGCCCGCTCAAGACCAGTGTCTTTACCGGCAGCACCAGCGCCTGGATCCGCAATAACAAGGCGTGGACCAGGCCAACGGTGTCGATCGCATGCAACCCAAATCGCTTGAAAGCGCCGGTGTCCTTCGAGGAGATCGCTTCGTGATTGCTGGTGTAGGCATTGACGATGCAACTGCTGCCTGCCGTCACGTCGGCAAGACCATTCTTGTCAAGGGGCTCGAGGAACACCAGGATGGTGCCCGGCTTGGCCGCACTCGCGTCGATGAGCTGCTCGCCGCCGCGAAATTGACCGGCCGCAATATAGTCCTGCACGCTGGTCACGACCATTGGAATAATCGTCCAGGGCAGCGAGGTGCACGCCGCTTCGGCAATCATGCCGGGCTTCAAGACCTGCGCCTCGATCTGGCCGAACCCCGCCTGCAGGCCACGCTGGCCCGCCCCCTCCGGAATTAAAATACCCGCGGGCCGTATCAACGGATTCACGATATCGCCGGGACGAAGCAGAAACTGCTCGACCCGCCCGTCGACACCGGCGCGGATGATGGTCTTGTCCAATTCGACTTGTGCCTGATCCAGCGCGGCTTCCGCGCTTGCCCTGGTCGCGGGAAGAAGCGTCGACAGTTGCACTTCCGCAGATTGTTTGGTGGCCGAAGCGGCGTCTATTGCAGCCTGCCGGCCGTCGGCGAGCACCTGCAGCTTCTCGATATCACGCTGCGGCACAATTCCAGGGCTGCGCCGCTGCAATTCGGTCTTCACGTCGAGTTCGTCCTTGGCCTGCTTGTAGTCGCTGTTCGCCTGCTGGAGCTGGGCCGCTGCTTTGATCACGTCGACTTTCGCGGCAACCATCTGAGCATCTACCTCGGCGATCTTCCGTTTGGCAGTTTCGACCGCGGCCTCCTGCTTCGAGCTGTCGAGCCTGAACAGCACGGTTCCTTTCTTGACCGGAGCGGAGAAATCGACATTGACTTCCGCAACACGTCCCGGCGTTTCTGGTACGACCGGCACGGTCCTGAAAAACAGCGCCGCGGAGCTGGTTGACGGGTGATAGTAAAAGATCATGGTGATGAGCAACACCGTCAGCATCACGCATCCGGTAATTCCCCACCGAAGCTCGTACCACATCGAGAACAATGTGATCTCTTTGCCGATCCGCTTGCCCTGCCCGTAGCGGCGATACAGATAATCCGGCACCAGGGTAAATAATGAGCAGAGCATCAACTCAAACATGGCCGCGAGCCTCCTTCGCAGGCGCACTCGCCGGTTTTGAAGCAGCGAGCGCAGCACGTTCCATCGACATGGTCGGAGGGTCTTCGTTATCCGCGATCCTCTCTACAGATCCCGCGATGCTCGAAAGCGGGGTCGTGAAATCCGGCAGATCGACCAGGGCGAGCAGTAGCCCGGCGATCCAGAAGAGGTGGATGTGGGTGAATAGCGAGAGCAGTCCGAGCACGGCCACGATTTCGAATTGCAGTTTTTGACCCTTGTGCGCCATCCGCTCCGGAAGCGAATGCAGACGCAGGTAGACGTTGCCGATGCCAAGCACGGCAAGTACCAGGAAGACGCCCATCACGATCATGAGGACATCCGTCTCGCCCGGCTTGGCGATGTAGAACGGCAAATGGTGAGGCGTCATCGCATGAAGCTGCTCAGTCAATGCGCTTCTCCCGCCGTGGATTTACCCGTTTCGCTCGAGTGTGCGGCCTTTGACCAATCGAAGCTTGATCTGGATCAAGAGGTGGCTTCTCGGCGTAACCATAGCCTGCAGGAACAGGGATGGTGATTGGTCGAAAGACAAGGTGCCGCCATGTCCGAAAAAATCAATGACCTGATACCGAGCGCAAGCGAACTTCGGCAGCGAGTCTCCCTCAAGGAGGCGCAAAAGGCCGAGGAGCGTCTTCGGTCGTTGGCCGCGGCGGACGCGGAAAAACGCGCATTGATCGAGAAGCTGAGCAAGCCTTCTGGGCTCTCGGAACAGCAAAAGATCGAGCTCGCCTCGAATGTAATCCAGCGGGCAGTCCACAATGGCCTGAAGGAGGTTCAGGTTTATCGCTTCCCCAATTCCTTGTGCACCGACCGGGGCCGTGCCGTCAGTCAGCAAGAACCGGGCTGGGAAAAGACGCTCACTGGCATCCCGCTCGAAATTTTTCAACTCTGGTCCGACTACCTGAAGCCGCGCGGCTATCGCATCAACTACCAGGTCGTCGATTCTTCCGGCGATATCTGCATCGTCATTGCATGGGGTGATTGATGCCCGAGGTTGGAATGTCGTCGAAGCGCAAGGTCTATGAGCGACAAAGTCCAGCTGCCGAGGCGATCAGACAAGGAGAGTTACAACGACCGCGCTCACCGAAGCGCGACCGTGACCCCGCCAACCGCGGCCGACAGCTCGACACCGACTTTGCCCCCAGCCAATTCCAGGACGACGCCCTTCTCGTTCTGTAGTACGACGCCGCCGGCGCCACCAGCGAGCACGACGCCACCACCGATCAGGCTGTAATGCCCCTCGATGTCATTCGGCGAGCGCAGATTCCGAGCTCTCCCGACCAGGTTGGCCCTGGATGAGCCTACGGTGAGGCCGACGCTCATGCCTGAAACCTCGAATGGGTAGCGGTGGCCTCGAAAAAACAATGCGCCGTGACCGCCGCCGACGCCAATAATGAAGCCGCCCTTTGTGAAGTCCACGCGGACCTCTCCGGTTTCGGCCTTCGACGGCGACGCTGTTCCGCATGCGAGCAGTAGAGCCAAGGCGGCTCCTAGCAACCGGGTCGGGTGGTTTCTCATGCGCTGTTCTCCAATGTAGATGTCACCACCGCTCCGACGACAAGCGTCGCGCGCGGCTGAACCGTATCGTACACCTTCTCAACACGATCCCTTTCAGGAGGACATCGCGCGAAAAGGCCCGGTTGCCGAGGCGATCCAACAAAGGGCGTTACAACGATCAGGCGAGCCTGCGCGGGTTGAAGTTCGTCATGGCACGATATTGAGAACCTCAGCCCGCGCGATCCGATCGCGCTCATCGAAGCGCGATCGTGACCCCGCCGACCGCCGCCGATACCTCGAAGCCAACCCTGCCGCCGGCCAGTTCCAGGACCACGCCATTCTGATTCCGCAAATGCACGCCGCCGACGCCGCCCGCGACGGCAGCGCCGCCGCCAATCACGCCGTAGTGCCCGGCGAGGTCGTTCGGCGAGCGCAGATGCAGGGCCCTCCCGTGAAATTCGCTGGTCGATGCTCCGATCGTGAAGCCAACACTCGCGCCTGAAACGTCGAATGGATAGCGATGGCCGCGGAAATACAATACGCCTTGACCGCCGCCGACGCCAATGATGAAGCCGCCCTTTGTGAAAACCACCCGGACCTGCCCGGTTTCGGCCTTCGACGGCGACGCTATTCCGCAGGCGAGCAGTAGAGCCAAGGCGGCTCCGAGCAACCGGGTCTGGTAGTTTCTCATGCGTTATTCTCCAATGTGGACGTCAGTCCGGGGTGGAACGGGATTGATCCAAAGTAATCACCACTTTGGTGATATTGGCCGACACTTCGACGCCTCCCTTGGGGCCCTGCAACGTGATCGTGACACCGTTTGCGTTCCTGAGCTGCACGCCACCGACGCCGCCGACTAATGCACCGCCCGCGCCGACCACCGAATAGGTGCCGGCAAAGTCGGAAAGCTCGTTGATGTAATCGGCGCGCCCGACAAGCTTGTTGATCGAGGCGCCCACTGTGAGGCCGAGGCTCAAGCCCTGCACCGTGAACGGATAGTTGCGGTGTCGAAAGGTCAGAACCCCCTTGCCTCCCCCGGCACCAACAACGAGGCCCGCCTTGACCACCGTGACGCGGACGATCCCGGTGATCGCGTGCGAAGGTGTCGCGTTGGCAATTGCTGCAGCCAGTGCAAGAGACGCGATGCAGACACGGTACTTCCTCACGCTTGCTGCCCGCGAAATAGCGAATTACAGCGCGAAATCTGCCTGGCCATGCGCACCGTCGTCCCGACCAGATAGAAAGGAAGGAGAGCAGCGGATAAGGGGGCGAAGAAGCTCTGCACGGATCTTCTTCTCCCCTTCACTCCGCGGCGGGTCGAAACGCTGACGGCTGATGGCTGTGGCCTAATTCCGCCAGCGCTTCGGGCCGCACCAGCTTGAGGCCTTGCACTGCGTTGTAGCCGTGGATCTCCTTCACATCGAGCTTGCGCATGAAGTCGATCGTCTCCTGGGTGACGACCTGTCCGGGTACCATGATGGGGAAGCCTGGCGGATAGGGGATGACGAAATTCGCCGATACCAGATCGGGGCCGTTCTTCAAGCGACGGTCGATCTCCGGATCGTTGAGGCGAAGGTATTCGCAACCCGCTGCGTCGTAAGCGGCAAAGAAGCCAGTGCGGATATCACCCTCGTTGGTTCTCTCTCCGGCATCGCCGCGGAAGCCGTCATGGAAATGCGAGAAATTTGGCAGATCCGGCACATCCGTCATCAGGCTTTTCACCCGCGCATCGAATACGGCGCGGGCATTGGCACCGCCCTGGGCAAGATCACGCTCGACCTCACTCGCGATCTCGGCCAGTACCCGGATCAGATGGGCGACGTCGCTGCGGGTGTTGTTGATGTTGGACTGTATCAGGACAGAATTCCGTGAGGTCTTGTTAACCTGGATTCCGTAACGCGTGGCCAGAAGTCCCTTGAACTGCGTACCGTCAAAGGCGGCGGTGCCGCACACCAACGTCAGCCGGGTCGGATCGAGGCAGAACTCGTCCTCTTTCAGGGATTGAAGCACCTGGCCCCAGTTTACGCCCTCGGCCAGATAATCGGTAAAGCCGCTGGAACGATATTCCGCCGGCACCATCTTGTCGGCACCAAGCACGCTGAAATATCTGGAGATCAGCGGATTGGCCGCGACTGCCTTGCGGATTGCGAAGGCGATCTCAATGGCGTTGGCGACCAGGCCATAGCCTTCCAGCTCCATCTGCCGCCGCGCGACGTCAAGGCTCGCGATCAGTTGCTGGTTCGGACTGGTCGACGCGTGGGTGAACACGGCCTCCTTGAATTGCGCTTCCACGGTGTGGAAATCCACGTCCTTGACGAACAGCATGGAGCCTTGCCGGATCGCCGACATCGATTTGTGCGTGGAGTTGGTCTGGTAGACACGTAGCCTGATCTGCCGCGGATCCGGCAACAACCTTATATTCAGCAGGACCTCGTCGGACGGATCGTCGCCCAGCGCTGCACGATGCTTCTCGTAAATCTCGATTGACTTGGGATCATGCATCCACGCCTCGATATCGTTCGCGGCACCCATCGCGGTGCGCGGACGCAGGAACGGCGAAAAGCGGGCGAAACCGAACCATGCCTCATCCCAGAGGAAGATCAGGTCGGGCTTGATCGCGAGACACTCCTCCATCACCTGGCGGACGTTGTAGATATGGCCGTCAAACGTGCAGTTGGTGAGATCGACCATCTTCACCCGGTGCAGCCGGTTGTCGGCCTTCAGATTCAACAGCGCCTGCTTGATGGTTTTCAGTGGCACGGCGCCATACATCGAATACTCCGTCATCGGGAAGGCTTCGACATAGAGCGGCTGGGCTCCGGACAGCACCATGCCGTAGTGATGCGATTTGTGGCAGTTGCGATCGACGATCACGATGTCGCCCGGCGACAGCAGCGCCTGCACGGCCATCTTGTTCGAGGTCGAGGTGCCGTTGGTGACGAAAAAGACCTTGTCGGCGCCGAAAGCGCGTGCGGCCTTTTGCTGGGCTCTCATGATGTTACCGGTCGGCTCAAGAAGGCTGTCGAGGCCGCCCGTGGTGGCGCTGCTTTCCGCGAGGAACAAGTTGGGGCCATAGAACTCGCCCATGTCGCGGATCCAATCCGACCTGAAGACGGATTTTCCGCGGGCGATCGGCAGTGCATGAAATGTTCCGATCGGGCGCTGGGCGTATTTTTTCAGATTGTCAAAGAACGGCGTCTCGTAGCGGTCCTGCACGCCTTCCAGGATGGCCAGATGCAGCTCGAGCAGCTCTTCCACCGAGTAGAAGATGCGACGGACGGCATCGGCCTCGGGATTGCCGGCGAGTTGCTCCACGTTCCGGTTCGAGATCATGTAGATGTCGAGTTCGGGACGTATCCGCTTCAAGGTCTTGGCGAGTGTCAGCGCTGAATCCGAGGTTTCAAGCTGGTCTGTCGTCCCCATCAGCGAACGCAGCACGGGAGCGTCATGCCGCGAACGTTGCGAGAATCCTTCGTTGACAACGACGGCCGCGATATCGGGATTGAGCATGGCGGCGCAGAACGCATCCTCGAAACTGCCGGTGAATACGGTTTCGTAAACGAACGCGTCGAGCGGACGGCGCAGCTTCCGCCATTCCGCGCCGAGACTTGGCCAGTTGGTCGAGGGGACGCCGGTGACGACAAGGGTTTCAAAATACGGCCTGCGCGTGACGGTGTCGCCAAACCCCGGCGGCAGTAAATCGGGCGTTTCGGTTTCGGTGTCCGCATGCACGTCCCAGTCGCCGGCGTGCTGACGGAAAGATCGCGTCTGAAGCGCGTGCGTGAAGCGCATCGCAAGCGCGAGCGCACCGGCCGCATCGCCCGCCGCCGAGCGCTCCTTCAGCGCCGCCATCAGGCGCGGGCCGGGATAGGCATGATATTCTTCCGATATCGCCAACTCGGATAGCTGCTGTTCGAAGCTGGCGCGATCCGCCGCGCCGGTCGACCATGCCTTGGCCGCTTCCACCACCGCGCGCCACTCGTCAGCCCTTGCACCCGGGCCGGAGAAAAATCGATCGATCCGCCGTTGCTGTAACTGCTGCGCCATGCCCGCCTCCCTAGCCGAACATTTGTGGTTGCGGCAGCGTCGGCGGCGGCGGAAGAGTGAGTCTTGATCTAAATCAAGTCGATGCGATTATGCCCGGGCGCGGACCGGTTTTTGCTCGCAGAGCAGCAGCACGATCACCAATAGCAGCACGGGAATAGCCAGACTATGGGTTCGCTTGAGCTCGGTCACAAAAGCGCCGGCGGCCGCACCCAAACCGAAAGCGATGCATATCATCCCGAAGACATAGCTCCGGCGAAAGGCTCTTGGCTCGGCCCCTCCGGCGAACGCACCGAACATGCCTTCAATGGTCTGCCGAAAATTGCTGGTCACCATCACGGAGTTATAGCTCCATCCCTCGACCCGCGGAAAGCTGACCGTCTGAAATGCTGCGGCCAGCGAAAGGCCGAGGGTCCCGGCCAACTCGGGAAGCCGATTATGCACGATCGCAACGACGAACAGGAAAGCGATTTCAATCAGGTTGCTGATCCGCCCGGCCCGCTGCGGCAAGGCCCAGCGCAGCCAACAGGCGAGAACCACGCCGACGGCAAAGGCGAGAAGCGGCGGAACATACAATACCGCCCTCTCCCATTCTCCGCTGGTCATGTAGACCCACAGAAATACCAGATTGGCGCCCTGCGCACTGGCGAAGACGCGATGAACGATCCAGGTATAGGCCTCGAGATATCCGCCAATGAAGGCGAGCAGGCTTGCGATCTGCAACGCCTCGTCACGGGGAAAAGAAACGGCGGCAGCTTGCTGCACGGACACGATTTTCCATCCGGTGATCGGTTCAAAACGGAAGGCCACGCACAATTGGCGAGTGCGGGAACCGAGGCTGCTTGATCCAGATCAACGCGGCTGCGTCGGAAATGCTGTGCGAGGGCATTCTCTCGCCGTCGTGGAACCTCGACTTAAAAGGGTCAGCATGCGTAGGTCACTCAGGCTTCTCTCGCTCGCATTTGTAGCAACGCTCGCCGCAGTGTCTGTGTGCCGAGGCGCCGACGACCGAATCCCGTTGCCGGTGCAGGAAGAAATCTGGGCGCTTCCGCTCATTCAACCGACGATCGCCTATGTGGCGCGTCCGATCGGCAGCGGGCCGTTTCCGCTCGCCGTGATGAATCACGGTGTGTCGCTGGATGCGCGAGAGCGCAGCTTCTTCCCGCTGGTGGAGTTTCGCGATGCGGCGCTGTGGTTCGCGCGGCGCGGCTACCTGGTGGTGGCACCTATGGGTTCTTACGGCGGCGCCGCGCTCGATATACCGGAGCGTGGAATTTACAGCGTGTTCTACTCAAGGATCGGCAGCTGCGACAACCCGAACTTCCGGGACGCGGGCCTCGCGGCCGCGGTCCTGGACAAATGGGTCATCGACTATATGACCGATCAGAAGCTGGCCAAGCCCGACAGTGCGATCGTGATCGGCCAATCTGCCGGCGGCTGGGGCGCGATTGCGCTGTCGAGCGAAAATCTTCCTTCCGTTAAAGCGATCATCACTTTTGCGGCTGGGCGCGGCGGCCGCGTCGGCGGCAAGCCGAACAACAATTGCGCGCCGGACAAGCTGGTCGACGCAACCAGCGCCTTCGGGAGCACGGCGCGGGTGCCGATGCTGTGGTTCTACATCGAAAACGACACCTACTTCGGGCCGGATCTGTCCAGGCGAATGCATCAGGCCTATACCGCCGCCGGCGGCAATGCTGAATACCATCTGATGCCGCCGTTTGGCGCCGAAGGGCACTTCTTCATCGATTCACCGGACGCGATTCCGCAGTGGTCGCCACTGGTCGCTCAATTCCTCGACAAGCATCAATAGCCGCGATGGAGGCATGATGAGCAGCAGCCATACCCGACAATATCGCTCTCTCCTCGTTTCGTCATTCGCGGCGGCGATGCTTTTGCTGTCGCCGAGTGCCGCCCGCGCTCAACAGGCCACACCGTCAGCAAGCGACAAGGCGTCATCAGAAATCGCCTCACGCGGACAGCGCAGCTTGGTGCGCCAGATCAAATATGGTGATTGGCAGAAATTCTGTTTCAAGACGACGGGCACCAACCAGGTGTGCCGCACCACCATCTCCGGCAATTTCGACACTGGCCAATCCGCGATCCGCGTCGACCTGATCGAGCGCGAAGGCGAGGACAAAATCCGCCTGCAAATCTTCGTCCCTGTCGGCATGTACCTTAAGGCCGGCGTCAAGCTCACCGTCGACCAAGGCAAGCCGTATCCGATTCCCTACGTCTGGTGTCTGACCAATACCTGCATAGCTGCCGACGTCGCCGATGCAGTGTTCATCCGGGACATGGAGCGGGGACAGAAATTGCAGATGGAGGTGGTCGATTCCAGCGTGCAGAGCGTCAGCACCACGCTGCCGCTTGACCAGTTTGCCTCGGTTCGTCGGGGCGCTCCGGCAAAAACATTTGCGCAGGAGATCGATGAATGATCGGAACTATGCCACGCCGATGGAAGCACGTTCGATTGGCCCGATCAGCGATCCGGCAGAGAACGGCTTGGTGAGATAGGCGAGGCATCCGGAGGCGATCGCCGCCATCCGGGTCGCGGGACTGTCCTTGCCAGTAATGAAAATCACGGGCAGCGAAATCCCGGCGGCCGTCAAACGACGCCTTACGTCTATTCCCGACGTGTCATTCAAATCGACGTCGAGAATCACGCAGACCGCGCTGTCGAAATCATTGTGCCTCTGAAATGCGTCGGCGGTGGAAAACAGCACGCTGTCATAGCCGTGCTCCCGCAGCAGGCGTTTGACGCCTCTGAGCATACTGGGGTCGTCGTCGACGACATAAACCAATCTTCGTTTTGGCAAGCGCTGATCCTGTTGTTCGTACCGACGGGAGCGTTCGATGCCGCCGCATCGAAATTTCAAGCGGAATCCGACCCGATCGGTTCCGCTCATACGGGTCCGGCCCGCGTAGGGCTCGTTGTCATCTAGCCGTTATATTGACCGGACGCCGCAGATTTCCAATTGTCCCCTGGGACAATATCCAACGAAACCGAGTCAACCGGATACCGGCTTGTTCTGGTCCGCGTGCAGCACGCCGATCCGCTCCGCAATCGAGACAAGTTCGGCCAAGCTCCGTACTTTCATCTTCTCCATCACCTGATGGCGGTGAGCTTTGATGGTACGCTCAGTCGCGCCCAACTCCCGACCGATCTGCTTGTTGATCTTGCCCTGGACCACACCTTCAAACACCTGGCGTTCGCGCGGCGTCAAGGTGGCCAGCAGTTCGCCCATTTCGTCCAGCTTTTGCTTCAGCCCGCGCGATGCCTCGCAACGAGCCATCGCCTGTTCGACCACGCGCAACAAATGTTCCGACGATACCGGCTTGGTCAGGAAGTCCTCGGCACCTGCCTTGATGGCTTGCACGGTAGTTCGAACGTCGGCGTAACCGGTGAGGAAGACGATCGGCAGGGTCGAGCCAAGCTTGCCCAGTCGATCCTGAAGCTGGGGACCGCTCAAATCGGGAATCCGCACATCGAGAAGAATGCAGCCTGGCTGGCTTTCGTCGGGCAAGTGATCGAGCAGTTGCCGGGCGGACGCATAGGTCGCGACGGAATACCCGGCCTTCTTCAGACGCCGTTCGACCGCGGTCCGGAACGAGGCATCGTCATCAACGACGTGGACAGTGCCGGCCAACCGCTCTCTCCCCTAATGCAGTGCCAAAGGGAGCGACAGCCGGAAGACTGCACCTCCTTCAGCCTGGTTCTCCGCCCAAATTTGCCCTTTGTGAGCCTGAATAATTGTCCTTGCTATGGAAAGTCCGATCCCCATGCCCTGCTTTTTCGTGGTGAAAAAAGGATCAAAAATTTCATTAAGCTTTTTCGAAGGAACACCAGGACCGAAGTCGGAAATCGAGACAATGGCCGACGTTCCGCCATTCAACTCGGTACGACCGACGACCGCGCGACCATATGGCATTGCCGACATCGCCTCGATGCCATTGACAACCAGGTTCAGGATCACCTGCTGAAGTTGCACGGCATCGCCCTTGATCGGCAACGCTTCAGGAAACGCATTGAAGTAAAGCACGACGTTGCTGGCTGCCGCCTGCGTCGCAAGGAAATCAAAGACCTCGCGCATGATGTCGTTGAGATCAACATCCCTGAGCTCGAACGGAGTTCGTCTCAGGAAGCTCCGCAGGCGGTGAATGACCTCGCTCGCTCGCTGGTCGTCGCGCCTGATATCGGCGACGATATCCTTCAGTTCAGCCAAATCGGGCGAAGGCGATTCCAGGATCAGCTCCGCCGTCTCCGCATTGGTCAAGATTGCCCCCAGCGGCTGATTGAGTTCATGGGCGATCGACGATGACAATTCGCCCGCCGTAGCCCGTCGGCCGACATGCGCGAGCTCCGACAGCCGTTGATGCGCTTCGAACTCGGCGTCGCTTCGTCTCTTTCGTTCGTGCAGAAGAATCGAAATCAGTGCAGCCTGGATCAGGATCACCGCGATAACGGCCAGAGTCTGCCAGCGGTACTCGTCCCAGAAGGAGGCATGGCGAAACCGGATCTCGCTTCCCGGCGGCAGGTCGGACTCGCCGACGCCCCAACGCTCCATCTGCCCCCAATTGAAGATCGGCGCCACCGCCTCGATCGCTTTCGGCCGGATGTCGCTGGCCTCCTCTCCGTCGATAATTCGCAGCACCAGCCGACCGGCCTCCGCCCCGATTACGCTTGGGAGGAGTGCATAACCACCGATTCCACCCGGCGAAAGAAGCGTGTCGGCCGCCACCACAATCGGCCGATTGGCCTTTTCAGCAATGCGCGACAGTGCAGCACCCGCCCTGAGAGAGGTGCCTTCGCCGTCGAAATGCATGGAGGAGTAGATGATGGCACTGCGCTCGGGTAGCTCCGAAACGCGTTGTCGCAATTCGGTCAGGGTAAGGCCCATCAGTTCGACCACGCGCAGATCGCTCGCAGCAGAAGCAACCTCCTCTCTCCAGTTTTTGAAGACGGTCTGGCGGTCCCAGGCGTCGCCGACGATATAGACGCTTGCGAGGTCCGGCACGACCGCGCGCGCCGCCTTGATGGAATCCGCGAGCTTCACGCCAACGATGCTTCCCGTCACATCCGGCGGCGGCTTCAAGCGCCTGAAATCGGCCTCGTCGACCATCGTGAACACGACCGGAACTCCCGGCCACAGCTCGTCACGCCATCGCAGAACGACCCGCAACGCACACTCACCAATGACCATCAGAGCTTCAACGGGCTTGTCTCGATATTTTGTGCTCAGCATTTGCCGAAGGGTAGATTCGTAATCTTCACCGCTGAAGCGTTCGAGATCGAGGTCTTCGGCATAGATCGTGAAATTCGAGTGCGAATGAGATCCCACCTCCGCCTGAAATGCTGCGAAGATCTGATGATTGAAAGAGCCTCTCATGTCGGACTGATCGAGCACGAGGATCGAGCGCGGCCGCGCTTCTCCCGCCAGCAAATCCGCTGGGGCCAGCAATGCAAACAGCCCGACAATCAGTCCCCGGAGAGCCATGACGAACGCACCGGACTGGATTTACTTTACGAAAACTAACTTATTTTACGAAAACTAACTTGTTTGCAAAAACTACCTTGAGCGTTCGTTATAAATCTTATGCACGCAACAGTACATAACGTCGCAGGGACCTTGCGGTACTATTTTCGCGCGAAAGCGTCTTCCCGAGCGGAATTTGCACCAGGGTACATTGTCCGTTGGAACAATGACCCTTGAGCCAATGGTTCGAAGAGCGGCCGTTGTCGTAAAAGATGGTCGACGGTCCGGCCGGCTGGGTAAGCAGGGTTTACGTATCGAACAGGTTCTCTCAGGGAGCGGGGAGGCAACGATGTTTGTGAATGTCAACGCCGGCCTTGCCAATCGAGGGAGATTCCTCAACCAACTCGGTAGCCTGTCACGATCCGAGATCGCCCCAAGCGAATTCAAATACCATCGCGGCGCGGAGGTTTTTGGCGAAGGAGAGCCCGCGGAGTACGTCTACCAGATCGTCGAAGGTGCTGTTCGCAGCTACAAGCTGCTCTCGGACGGACGGCGCCAGATCGGTGCATTCCATCTGGCAGGAGATATGTTTGGCCTTGAGAACGGCGACGCACATCGGTTTACCGCCGAAGCGATTGTCGACACGGACGTGCGGCTGGTGAAGCGCGCCAGCCTCGCTCATGTTGCGGAAAACGATGCCACGATTGCCCGCGATCTCCTCAACATGACGGCGAGTAATCTGCGGCACGCCGAAGACCATATGCTGCTGCTGGGACGAAAGACGTCCCTCGAACGGGTGGCCGCCTTCCTGTTGGAAATGGACTGCCGGCTGACGGCCGCCGGCGTCATGGCGCTGCCAATGTGCCGCCGGGACATCGCCGATTATCTCGGGCTCACGCTCGAGACCGTATCCCGTGCGCTGTCTACCCTTCACCACAAGGGTGTCTTGGGGTTTCTGGGTCAAACCCAACGTCAGATCGTATTGCTCGACCGGCCGAAACTCGCCGAACTCGATCTATAGCGCGGGCGCTGTTCGCTCAGGCGCGGCGCCGCTGGTTGCGCTCCGACCTTCATTCCGCAGTTCGATTTCCCCTTGATGCAAATCAAGGCCCGCCGACGTCGTCGTTTCAAATTTTCGACGGCCGCAAACCGCGCTCGCCCGCGACGGCTGGAGTTTCCAGCATGAAATCCGTTTCCGTCGAAGAAGCCGTCGCGATGATTCCCAACGGCGCATCCGTCATGGTCGGCGGCTTCCTGGGCGTCGGCACACCGGAACGGCTGCTTGACGAACTCGTACGGCAGAAGAAAAGCGAGCTCATGATCGTCGCCAATGACGCGGTCGTGCCCGGCCGCGGCATCGGCAAGCTGTTCGATGCTTCGCTGGTTGCAACTTTCACGGCGAGCCACATTGGGCTCAATCCGATGGTTCAGGCGCAGATGATGGCCGGGAAAGTTGCCGTCAACCTCGTGCCGCAGGGCACCCTGGTGGAGCGCATTCGCGCCGGCGGCTGTGGTCTCGGCGGCGTCCTGACGGCAACCGGCACCGGCACGATCGTTGAAGAGGGCAAGCAGCAGATCGAGATCGACGGCAAGAGGTTTTTACTGGAGACGGCGTTGCGTTCCCAGTTCGCGCTGGTGCATGCCTTCCTGGCCGACCACCTCGGTAACCTCTCCTATGCGCTGACCGCCCGCAATTTCAATCCGGTCATGGCCATGGCGGCCGACACCGTCATTGTGACCGCCGACCATATCGTTCCGGTGGGGGTGATCGCGCCTGACCATGTCATGACCCCTGCTCCGCTTGTCGACTACCTTATCGTCAACGGGTAACCTATGGATTCCGAAACCCTCATCGCCCGGCGAGTCGCACGTGAGCTGCGCTCCGGTAATCTCGTCAACCTCGGCATTGGCATTCCGACGCTGGTCGCGAACCATGTGCCGCCGGAGCTCAAAGTCTTTTTTCAGTCGGAGAACGGCTTGATCGGTACCGGACCGATCCCCGAACAAGGTATGGCGCATCCCCTGCTGACTGATGCCGGGGGCGGACCGATCAGTGCGCTCCCTGGCGCTTCCACCTTCGACAGCGCGATGTCGTTCGCGCTGATCCGCGGTGGCCATGTCGATGTGACCGTGCTCGGCGGGCTCCAAGTCGACGCCGAAGGACACCTCGCCAACTGGATGATTCCCGGCAAGATGGTTCCGGGAATGGGCGGCGCGATGGATCTGGCTTCCGGCGCCAGGCGCGTCATCGTCGCCATGCAGCATACCGCAAAAGGAAAATCGAAGATCGTCCGCAAATGCGGTCTGCCGCTGACGTCGGAGCGCCCGGTCGACCTTGTCGTCACCGACATGGCCGTCATGGGCTTTGAGAACGGCAGGATCATGCTGTTGGAAACCGCGCCGGGCGTGAGCGTCGCGGAGGTGATGGCGGTTACCGAAGCCGAACTTTTGATCCCGGAGCACGTTCCGCAGATGAGGATCTGACGCGGATACAGCGTAGTCGATCGTTCATCATGCTCTTTCTTTCGCGCGAACCGACGGACACCTGCTCCACAGCAGTGACATCGTGTGCTGGGCGATCATCAGCTCTTCATCGCTCGGCACAACGTAGACAGGTGTCGTTTCGGGGCGCGAGATCTGCAGCGAATGGCGGGCGTTCTCCGCGGGATCAAGCGAGACCCCGAGCCACCCAAGCCGTTCCGCGATCCTGGCGCGGATGCTCACCGAGTTTTCACCGATGCCGGCCGTGAAGACGAAAGCGTCAATACCTTGCAGCGCGGCGGCCAGCATTCCGGCATTCAGCGAGGCGCGGTGGACGAAATAATCGACGGCAAATGCCGCGTTTGGATCGTCGCTGGCTTGCAACTCCTGCATGTCGCTGCCGACACCGGATAATCCCTTCAGCCCACATTCCCGGTAGAGAAATTCCTGCAGCTCGGACGACGACATCCCCTTCACCGACATCAGGTACAGGAGCACGCCGGGATCGATCCCTCCGGGCCGCGTGCCCATGGGCAGGCCATCGAGCCCGCTAAATCCCATGGTGCTCTCGACGCTTCGCCCGCCGTGGAGCGCGCACATGGAGGCACCGCTACCGAGATGAGCGACAATGACACGGCCATTCGCAATTTCGGGTGCGACCATCGGCAACGTCTTTGCGATGTATTCGTAGGACAACCCGTGAAAGCCGTAGCGGCGCACGCCTTCGTCGTGGAGGCGACTGGGTATCGCGTAGTGGTCGGCCAGCTCGTCGTGATCGCGGTGAAACGCGGTATCGAAGCAGGCGACCTGCGGAAGGCTCGGAAAATTTTCCAGCAACGCACGGATCGGTGCCAGGTTGTGAGGCTGATGCAGCGGTGCCAGCGCCGCATAACGCTCCAGCCGGCTCACCACGTGATGGTCGATCAACACCGGCCTGTCGTAGTCGGGGCCGCCGTGGACCACCCGATGTCCGACGGCGAGCGGGGTAATGCCGTGCTCACCCCTCAGCCATTCAGTCGCCACACCTAGCGCCGCCGGCACATCCTCGACGCTTTCGATTGGATAGACCCGCTCGGCCAGCTTCTCGCCCATTGCACCGCTTGCGCGCAAACGTGGACGGCTGCCGATGCTGTCCATCTGTCCCTTGATCAGCCGGAACAACGGGCCTTCACTGTCGACCGCGAAGACCTGAAACTTGACGCTTGAAGATCCCGCATTGACAGTCAGGATGGTATCCATGGCGGTCACGCCACCATGGTCATTGAACGGCGGCGGCGCGCCTCAATGAGGAGTGCGAGGGCAGATGAAGGGAAACCGAGCATGTCGCGCGGAACCTCCGGCCTTTCCATCATGACTTTGCATTCTGGGCCTGCTCGTTCGACTTCACGCTCGCAGGCGCGCAGACTCTTGATCTAGGTCAAGGCTCCGATTGGCCGACGCCGTTGTGGGAGATGCCGGCCGACTCGTCACGACTCCATGCGGCCAGCAATTCCCAGGCAACTGCCAGGATAATCGGGCCGACGAACAGTCCGACAATCCCATGCGCGAGCGTTCCGCCCAGCACGCCCAAAAAAATGACGAGCACCGGCGTGGACATGCCGCGCGCCATCAGAAGCGGCTTCATCGCGTTGTCGGACAGGCCGACCAGCACGAGATAAATCGTAATCAGCACAGCAGCACCGGTTTCTTTGACCGTCCAGGCCCAGATGATGACAGGGAACAAGATTGGTGCCGACCCGATCTGCACGATACCCAGCACGAGCACGGCGAAAGCCAGCACGCCCGCATGAGGAACGCCGGCAACCTTCAAACCTACCCCGGCGAGCAAGGATTGCAGCACAGCGACTCCGATCACGCCCTGCGCGACGGTGCGGATGGTGGCACCGGCTAGCGCCATGAAATCCCTGCTTTGCTCCGGGACGATCCGCACCAGATTGTTTCGGATTGACGCGGCGAGCCGCGGACCTGGCAGGAAAAGGAATCCGGCCACGATGACGGACAGAATGAACTTGATCGTTCCCGTCCCCGCGCTGCCAGCGATCGCGAGAATAGGTCCAGCGAGTGGCTTCAGATGCGGCGCGACATCGCGGAGAGTGGCCTGGAGATTGATCGAGGCCTTGCTCCAAAATTCGTAAAATTGACTCCCGATCAACGGCCAGTTCCGCACGCTATCCGGCGGAGCGGGAAGCACAAGATTCCCCGAGGTCAACTGATCGGAAATCTTGCTCAAGGCGTCGGCCAATCCGATACCGAGCCAGGTCGCTGGAGCCAGGAAGACAGCAAGCACGATGAGCGTGGTAACGATCGCCGCGATGCGCGGGCGATGACCCAGATGCGACGACAGCCAATCGAAGATCGGGTACAGCGCGACAGTGAGCACGACGCTCCAGACCAGGACAGGAATGAACGGACGGAGCAGAATAAACGACCAGTAGATGAGAAAGGCCAGCAGCCCCAGGCGAATGGCAATATACATCACTGCATCGCCGGATCGGCCTGACAGCTCTCTCGGTTGCCTCTCATCGATGTTCATTCTGTTTGTATTTATCCCGGCCATCCCATCATCTTGATCCAGATCAAATCGCAGCTGACCGCGCCACTTATGCAATTCTTTTCTCTAATGATCGCTTAGCTGCCCGAATTTGCAGATCGCGATGAATTCGACAGAAACTCCGCTGCGCCCGAGGTCGATGTACGCAGCTTTGCTAGTTCCGCCGCGGTCTCCATGATCATGTCGATGCGGCGCTCAAGTTTGCTCTGCAGCTCCGGCACGTTGACCTTGTCGGTCACGCGATAGGCGTTGCCGATACGCTCCACATAGCCATGCTTCATCATTTCCTGGAGCCGCCGATTGACCGTCACCTTTGGCAGCTTCAGTGCCTGCGCAATCGTGCTGGCACGCACCGGCGTACACATCAGGGTGCGGAGAAAGACGTAAATCCCGATCGTGCGCAGCGTAGCGCTGTCGCTGTTTGCGGCGAATTCGGCGCCATAGTCGTCATGAAGGCTGCGGATGAGACCCACGTATAACCGGCAGAGGAGCAATCGTTCGCGCGCGTGCATGATCCGCGACGGAGGCCGAGCTCCCTCGATCATGATAAAGTCCGGCTCCTCCGCCGGCGGTTCGGTGGGTACCGCGGTGGGACGATCGATCATGGGGCACCAGATCTCCCTCGCTGTGTCGCCTCCCGAAGGTCGGACTATCCACCAGATCAGGCAGTCGGAAGCTCCGCCATGCCTTCGGGGCCAGAAACGGCATGGTGCATCGTTGCCGTGTGCAGGGCTTGCCTATTGATCAAGATCAAGGTCCGCGCGCGACGATCCATGTCGCATTTCACCAGTTGGGCGTCCTCGCAACGGCTCAGATTCGTTTGATCTAAGTCAACGCAACCCGCGAGGTCGGTTGGAGAGTGGCCGGAAGACCGAAAGAGAGAATTAGCGACGCGCCAACTGGCCTGCGGCGGTGTTGCACCGACCGGGCTTGCCGGAGGCATCAGGATTCCCGCGGAGGTAAACCGTGATCAAGCTGCTTCAACGCGCCGCCGTACCGGCCATCATGTTGCTTGTTGTCGTCACCCCGGCGTCGCAGGCTCAACAGGCCTTCCCCTCACCGGACCAAGCCGCGGCCGCGCTTGCCGCTGCGGTGAAGAGCGGCGCGAATAGAACTATCCTCAAGCTGCTCGGTCCCGCCGCCGACGACATCATCGATTCCGGCGACGAGGTTGCCGACGCGGAGATGCGGCAGCGCTTCACCGCCGCTTACGACGCCAAGCATTCGATCAAGGCGGAAGGAAACAAGAAAGCCACGCTTATTGTTGGCGATGACGATTTTCCGTTTCCAATTCCGCTATACAACACCAGCAGCGGCTGGGAATTCGATACCAAGGCTGGCCGTCTTGAGATTCTGTATCGCCGCATCGGGCGCAACGAGCTGGATGCGATCCAGACCTCTCTCGCTTATGTAGATGCCCAGAACGAATATGCGGAAAAGGACCACGGTCTCGGCGTCGGCGTCTATGCGCAACGTATCGTCAGCAGCCCCGGCAAGAAGGACGGCCTGTTCTGGCAAGACGATCGTGATCCTAGCCCGCTCGGTGAACTGGCAGCGAAGGCTTCTCGTGAGGGGTACAAGCTCGGTGAGAGTGGGACGCCCTATCATGGTTATTACTATCGAACCCTGAAAGCGCAGGGCCCCGATGCGCCTGGAGGCGCGCTCAGCTATTTAGTCAATAGCAAGATGATCGGCGGCTTCGCACTGATCGCCTATCCTGCGGAATACGGCAACTCCGGGGTCATGACCTTCATGGTCAATCACTCCGGCACCGTCTACCAGAAAGATTTGGGCAGATGGAGCGATGTCATCGCCAAACGGATGAGGCTGTTTGATCCGGACCAAACCTGGAAGAAGGTCGATTTGGATACGTTGGCCAAGAAATAGGTGACTGCGAAACGTCCGCGAAAGCTCCGGTGGTATTCGTCATCGGCCTACCGCGGACTATGACCGGGAGACGGCTATGACAAAACTTGGACTTGTTGTTACAGCGCTCTTTCCTTTTTACCTGCTCGCAGGATATGGCGCCAACGCCGCAGATGGATGCGGTGCCGGTTTGTTTCGCGACCACAATGGCCGATGCCAATTCCATCGAGCCGCGCGGCGTGAGAGCCAGGCCGCCTGCCCGGTCGGCTTCGTCTTCCGCAGCGGACGCTGTCGCCAGAATATCGGAAACGATCCATTCGTTTCAACGTGGCCCAATGCTCCGCGCTGATGCCGACGAAGACGTACCGTTCACTCGTGGCGATGCCTGGTTCACCAGGCTGCGGAGGGGGTCATGGTGCCCAGGGGCGGGATCGAACCACCGACACTGCGATTTTCAGTCGCATGCTCTACCAACTGAGCTACCTGGGCGTTCCCTGCGCCTGAAAGGCTGACGGGAGCGGCGGTTTATAGTCAGGCAATACGGCTCTGTCCACCACGCTTCGCCGGATGGCTTCGCGGGGCGTTGCCATGCCGCAAACTGGCAGCGAGGCGGGTCCGCCACGGCCCGAAGGGTAACGGTGAACGATCCCGCAACCCGTTGAAAAAATTAAATTAAAAAGCAAAGTCAGTCGTTATCGTCATCCTCGGCCGCACGGCCCGGGACGACATAGGAGCCCGACAGCCAGCGATTGAGGTCGACATCCCGGCAGCGATCCGAACAGAAGGGCCGGCTTTGCTCGGTCGAAGGCTTGCCGCAAATCGGGCACGGCTTCGCCGCCGCCGCGCGGGCAGACGCCTTGCCGGACGACTTAGCTGGCATTCAACCAGCCAAAGCGGATCGGGAACCCTTCGCCGCCGAGCAGCGAAATCGATTCGTACAACGGCAGGCCCACAATGTTGCTGTAGGAGCCGACCATCTTCACCACGAACGATCCCGCGATGCCCTGCACGGCATAGCCGCCGGCCTTGCCGCGCCATTCACCGGAGCCGATATAGGCCTGGATGTCTTCTTCCGAGAGCCGCTTGAAACGCACACGGGTCTCGATCAAGCGCTGACGAAACGCTTCGCGCGGGGTGACGAGACAAATCGCGGTGTAGACGCGGTGATTGCGCCCCGACAATAGCCGCAGGCATTGCGCGGCTTCGTCGACCAGATTGGCCTTCGGCAGGATGCGGCGCCCAACCGCCACGACGGTATCGGCGGCGAGAATGAAGGCGCCGCGCAACTCATCGTCGAGTTGCACCGACTTGAGCGCGGCATCGGCCTTGGCGCGGGCGAGGCGATTAGCGCAGGCGCGCGGCAACTCACCGCGTTTGGGGGTCTCATCGACATCGGCAGGGCGCAACGAATCGGGCTCGATGCCGGCCTGGTTGAGCAGGCCGAGACGTCGCGGCGAACCTGAGGCGAGAACGAGTTTGGGACGGCCAAGCATGCGGATTTAAGTCGGTGGGAGAGATTCGAAAGCTCGGAATGCGCGCGGAACCTATCGGAAGGCTCATCCCGAGACAACCGTGCATTCGTTGCCATCATGACAAACCGGGCGCCCGGTAACTGGCCGCCACGCTTGAGGAAAAGGGGCTGACATCGGGTCGTCACGAAGCCGCAACACACAGGACACGCCGTGACGCATGTCCGGCTCTCGGGAACCGCCTCACCCGGTCCGCTTTAGCCGCTGGCCGCGCCGACGTTCGAAAACCGCTTGCGAATGCGCAACAACAAGCCGTCGCAAACCTCGCGATAGGCCTCGAGTTTCTGCTCGCGGCTGCCCTCGAGGACGGTCGGGTCCGGCGTCGGCCAGTACTCGACCTCGGCCGCGAGCGTTCGTGTCAGGTCCAACGCCCTGTGATGGGCTTCTGGCGCCAGCGTGATGATGAGATCGAAGTTGAGGCCTTCCCAGTCGTCGAGTTCTTCGAACGTCATCGGTTTGTGCTGCGAGATATCCTGGCCGAGTTCGGCCATCACGGCGACGGCGAAAGGATCGAGTTCGCCTTTCTTGACGCCGGCCGATCGCACATAGAGCGCATGCGGAAACATCTGCTGCAGCAGACTTTCCGCCATTGGCGAGCGCACGCTGTTGAAGCCACAGGCAAACAGCACGGCTTGCGGAGCACGCAAGAGCGGCGCCACCATCAGGCTTTTTTCGGTTGGCGCATGACCTCATCGGGGATCATGCGGCTCAACCCTTCCAGTGCAGGACGCAGATCAGCGTAAACAGTCGGCGGGCGGTCTCGAAGTCGATCCGCACCTTGCCCTTCAGCCGCTCCTGTAGCGTGCGCGACCCCTCGTCATGGATGCCGCGCCGGCCCATGTCGATTGCCTCGATCCGGTCCGGCGTCGCGGTGCGGATCGCCTGATAGTAGCTGTCGCAGATCATGAAATAGTCTTTCACGATGCGCCGAAACGGCGTCAGCGACAGCAGATGCGCCACCACGGGCGAGCTGTCCTCGCGGCGGATATCGAAAGCGAGGCGATTGCCGGTGATGGAAAGATGCAGCGTGAAGGGGCCGCCGTCGACGCCTTCCGGCGCAAACAGGTTCTGCTCGATCAGGTCGTAGATCGCGATCGCGCGCTCATGCTCGATATCGGGGCCGGAACGACCGATCGATTCCTCATCGAGCGTGACCGCAACGATGCGGCTTTGCGAATCGTCTCCTGGCGGCGGCGTGGTCATGGCAGGTTGAGACGGATTCCGACGGAGCGCGCATGGGCATCGAGCCCCTCCGCCTTGCCAAGCGTCATCGCCACCGGACCGAGTGCGCGTAATTGATCGGGCCCGCACTTGAGCACCGACGTCCGCTTCATGAAGTCGAGCACGCCAAGGCCCGATGAAAATCGCGCCGAGCGCGCGGTCGGCAGCACGTGGTTGGAACCGCCGACATAATCACCGATCGCTTCGGGCGTGTGGGACCCGAGAAATATCGCGCCGGCATTGCGGATTTTTGCCGCCAGCGCTTCCGGATCCGTCGTCATGATCTCCAGATGCTCGGCGGCGAGCGCGTCCGCAAGGGCTATCGATTCATCGATCGCGCGCACCTTGATGATCGCGCCGAAATCCTGCCACGAGGCACGCGCGATCGCCGCGCGCGGCAAGGTCGACAATTGCGTTTCGACCGCGCGAGCGACATCGCTCGCGAGGGGAGCATCGTCGGTGATCAGGATCGATTGCGCGTTGACGTCGTGCTCGGCCTGCGCCAACAGATCGGCGGCGATCCACGCGGCATTTGCGGTGTGGTCGGCGATGACCAGCACCTCGGACGGCCCTGCGATCATGTCGATGCCGACCTTGCCGAACACCAGCCGCTTGGCCGCCGCGACATAGGCATTGCCAGGTCCGACGACCTTGGCGACCGGCGCGATGGTCGCGGTGCCGTAGGCCAGCGCCGCCACCGCCTGCGCCCCGCCGACACGGTAGATTTCCGAAACCCCGGCGAGATTTGCCGCCGCCAGCACCAGCGGATTGAGCCTTCCATCCGGCGACGGCACCACCATCACCACGCGGCCGACGCCGGCCACCTTCGCCGGCACCGCGTTCATCAATACTGACGACGGATAGGCAGCGGTGCCGCCGGGAACATAGAGGCCGACGGACTCGATTGCGCTCCAGCGCCAGCCGAGCTCGACCCCGAGCGCGTCGGTGAAGCGTTCGTCCTTCGGCAATTGCCGGCGGTGGAAACTCTCGATCCGGTCGCGCGCGAACTCAAGCGCGGCTACCGTTTCGCGGTCACAGGCCTTCACCGCCTGGGCGATTTCATCCGTGCCGATCCGAAGCCGCGAAGCGTCGACGTCAAGCCGGTCGAATTTTTGCGTGGCTTCGATCAGCGCCGCATCGCCACGGGCAGCGACATCATCGACGATGCGCCGGCTGGCCGCCTCGACATCGGCGGCGGCCTCGCGCTTCATCGCCAGGAAGCTGGCGAATGCGCGTCCGAAATCGGCGCTGGAGGTGTCGAGCAGAACAGGCATGGCGGCTTTTCCGAACGTCTTCAAATCGCAAAGTAAAGGCTTCTGCTCAATGGCGCGAGGGCAAATCGGCGTCAACCCTCCAGGGATGAACGACGTCCGACGGTTGCCCGCGCGCACCCCGCCTGTTCCATTCGCAACGGACTAAAAGCTACATGCTTAATCGCTGATGCGCTCGATGCGGGCGCCGCAGGCGGAGAGCTTCTCCTCCAGCCGCTCGAAGCCGCGGTCGAGATGGTAGACGCGGTTGACCATGGTCTCGCCTTCGGCCGCAAGCCCGGCGATGACCAGCGACACCGAGGCGCGCAGGTCGGTCGCCATGACGGGCGCGCCGCGCAATTCGCCGATGCCGTGAATGGTCGCGGTTTCGCCGTCGAGCTGGATCCGGGCGCCGAACCGCGCCAGTTCCTGCACATGCATGAAGCGATTTTCGAAAATCGTCTCGGTGATATGGGAAGCTCCCTTGGCGCGAGTCATCAGCGCCATCAGTTGGGCCTGAAGATCGGTCGGGAAGCCCGGAAACGGCGCGGTCGAAACCGTCACCGGATTGAGACCGGCGCCATTGCGGGCGACGCGAATACCTTCGTTGTTCGCGGTCACGACCGCGCCGGCTTCGGTCAGCACATCGAGCGCCGCTTGCAACAATTCCGGCCGCGCGCCGCTCAATTGAACGTCGCCGCCGGTCATCGCCACCGCCATGGCATAGGTGCCGGTTTCGATCCGGTCCGGCAGCACGGTGTGCCGGGCGCCATGCAGTGCATTCACGCCTTCGACGACGATCCGCGGCGTGCCGGCACCGGTGACGCGCGCGCCCATCTTGTTGAGGCAATCGGCGACGTCGAGGATTTCCGGTTCGCAGGCGGCATTGGTGATGACGGAGGTTCCCTTCGCCAAGGTCGCCGCCATCAGCGCGACATGCGTTCCAGAGACCGTCACCTTGGGAAAATCGATCTCGCCGCCCTTCAACCCACCCGGGGCATTGGCGATCACATAGCCGCCGTCGATGACGATTTCGGCGCCGAGTTTTTCCAGCGCCATGATCAACAAATCGACTGGCCGCGTGCCGATAGCGCAGCCGCCGGGCAGCGACACTTTCGCTTCGTGCATCCGCGCCAGCAGCGGGGCGATGACCCAGAAGCTGGCGCGCATCCGCGACACCAGTTCGTAAGGCGCGGTGGTGTCGATGATGTCGCCTGCGGAAATGTGCAGGGTCTGGCCCTGATATTCGCGATCGCCGGGCCGCTTGCCGGCCGACATGATATCGACGCCGTGATTGCCGAGAATCCGCTGCAACTGCGCGACGTCGGCGAGCCGCGGCACGTTATCGAGGATCAGCGTCTCGTCGGTCAGAAGACCCGCGATCATCAAGGGCAGCGCGGCGTTCTTGGCGCCGGAAATCGGAATGGTACCGTTGAGTTGATTGCCGCCGATGATGCGAATGCGATCCATGCCGAAACCTGCTTCTTGCTATACCCACTATATAGGGCAAGCTTTGAATTTGCGGCTATTTAATGGGTATAGCGGTTAGACGCGGTTAATATCCTCGCTTTCCAGCACCGCTTTGGGATAGCCCTGTCTTGCCACCTTGATCATGGCGCGGCCGACCTGTTCGGTCGTGGTCATGTAGGCCGGGGCCACGCGATTGAGCAGCGACAGCAGCGGCGCCGCACCGACATAGATCGCCTGAACCCACGCCGTCTTCGAGCGGATGCCGTGCAGCGGCTGGATACCGGCGGGACGAAACATGTAAGCCGCCTTGAACGGCAGCTTGAGCAGATCGTTCTCGGTCTTGCCCTTGACCCGCGCCCACATCAGCCTGCCTTGTTCGGTGGAATCGGTGCCCCGCCCTGTGACGTAGACGAACACCATCTGCGGGTTCAGTCTCGAAAGGGTATTCGCCGCCGCCAGCGTGACGTCATAGGTCAAATGCCGGTAGCGTTCCTCCTCCATCCCGACCGACGACACGCCGAGACAGAAGAAGCAGGCGTCATATCCGGTCAATTGCGGTTCGATGTCAGAGTAATCGGTGAAATCGTCGTGCAAGATTTCACGCAGCTTCGGCTGCCGCGGCGCGCGGAGCGGGCTGCGCCCGACCGCGAGCACGCTTTCGATTCCGGAATCGAGCAAGCATTCGCGCAACACGCCCTGCCCGACCATTCCGGTAGCGCCGAACAGGATGACCTTCACTGGTCGCACTTAGGCCGGGTGGTAGCGCCGAACCGCCTTGACGATCGCCCAGACGAAAAGCACGAGCACGATGCCCTGGACGACCGCGAAGGGCGGTTCGCTTGGCGGCACGCTCGGCGCCAGCGCATGCAAGGGGCCAATTTTCAGGAAGCTCTGGATCACCAGCACGAAGACGTTGAGATAGAGCGAGACGATCGCGGTGATCAGGTAGATCGGCCGCCAGGCACCGGCAAGCTTCATGCTGTAGAGCGCGTAGCAGGCGATCGCCAGCAACACCAGCGACAGGATTGCGATGATGTGCGAGGGCAACAGCTTCTCGAAAGGAAACATGAAGCCGGTGGCGTTGGTCAGGATGGTGGTGATGAGGAAGAAGGCGGTCATGCCCGGCATCGATTCCGACTTGAACAGCCCGAACAAAACAATGAGGCCCGAGACGATCGCCACCAGACTGATGACGACGTGCAGGACCGTGACAGCGTGCAAGCTTAAACCCAGCATCATGATGCGCTCCCCCTGTTGGATTGCTCGATGCTACGGCTGTTCCCTTGAAATTGCCACAGCCAGTGGAGCGTCATGTGCGGGCGAAGGCGTTTAACTGGATTGACCGCGTCATGGAATTTTTGCAATGCCGTCATAGCGATGACCGCTCGCGCGCCAATATACCGGGCCTTACAGCGCCGGCTTTGCAGAATCATTGAGATAGCCATGCAGCGCGGCAACGACCTGCGCGCCTTCACCGATCGCGCCGCCGACGCGCTTGACCGACCCCGAGCGCACATCGCCAACCGCGAAAACACCTGACACCGACGTCTCGAGCGTTGATGCGGCAGACGCTCCGCCGTTTGGTGCGCCCGTGATGACAAAACCTGCACGATCGACCTTGACGCCGCAGCCCTCGAGCCAACCGGTGGCCGGATCGGCGCCCACGAACAAGAAAAGATTGCGGGTATCAAACCGGTTTTCTTCGGGCGACAGACGGCTGCGCCAGCGCACGCCCTCCAGCGAGCCCTCCTTGGCGCCGTCAAGCCCCGTGACCTCGGCGTTGAATATCAATTCAATATTCGCCGACGCCTCGATGCGCTCGATCAGGTAACGCGACATGCTAGCAGCAAGGCCGCCACCTCGGATGACCATTTGAACCTTGCGGGCATGGCCGGACAGGAAGACCGCGGCCTGGCCGGCGGAGTTGCCGCCACCAACCAGGACGATCTCCTGCTGGGTGCACAGACGCGCCTCGACCGGGGAGGCCCAGTACCACACCCCCCGGCCGTCGAAGTCGGCGAGGCTTTTGATCTCCGGCCGCCGGTAACGCGCGCCGCTCGCCACCACGACGGAGCGCGCCCGCACCACCTCGCCATTGTCGAGCGTCAGGCCGAAGGCGCCATCGGCACGCGAGCAATCGAGCGACCTCACTTCGACGGGGATCATGATATCGGCGCCGAATTTCTGCGCCTGGTTGAAGGCTCTCGCCATTAGCGCGTGTCCGGAAATGCCGGTCGGAAATCCGAGGTAGTTTTCAATTCGGGCGCTGGCGCCGGCCTGGCCACCGAAAGACCGCGTATCGCAAACCGCAACCGTCAGCCCTTCCGAGGCCGCATAGACCGCCGTCGCGAGCCCCGCGGGGCCCGAGCCGACGACGGCTACGTCATAGATCATGTCCTTGGAGACGGCGCGCACCATGCCGATGGCCCGCGCGAGTGCGGATTCGCTCGGGTTGCGCAATACGGTGCCGTCGGGCACCACCACCAGCGGCAGGTCGGCCGGCAAGGGCGAATAGCGCGCAATCACTTCGGCAGCGTCTGGGTCGGCATACGAACACAGCACGTGATGCGGATAGCTGTTGCGGGAGAGAAACCCCTGAAGGCGAATGACGCCGGCGGAATTCGCCGGGCCGATCAGTACAGGCCCGCCGGCGCCGCCCCGGATCAGGTTGACGCGGCGCAGGATCAGCGCGCGCATGACGCGCTCACCAAGATCGGCTTCCGCGACCATCAGCGCGCGTAAGCGTTCCGGCGAAATCAGCAGCGTTGCGACATCGCCTTCGGCATGGCCATCGACCAGCGCGGCGCGCCCCGACAACTGACCGATCTCGGCGAGGAATTGGCCGGGCCCCTGATCGATGATCGGCGTCACACGGCCAAGGCCGTCGCGCTGGGTAATGGCCACATGGCCGGACAGCACGATAAACATGCCGGGCCCTGGCTTGCCGGTCTCGAACAGCGCTTCGCCGTGGTGATAGTTGCGTTCCTCGCCAAACCGGCGCATCCGCGCGATTTCCTGCGCAGTCAGGGTCGGGAAAGTCTGTTCGTAACGAGGAAAGGCGTTGGCGAGGCTCGCGGCGCCCGTTTCCTGTCCCATGATGGCTTCGTCCGACATTACCAACCGCCTTATCCAGCAAACCCGCGCGATCGAGGAGTTTCATCGACCGGCATACGAGAACCGGCATATGTGAGCCAACCGGCTATTTACCCGGGCTTTCTTCGCCGCTGTCGCCGGAAACCTCATCAGAGGCGGACGACGCCGGCGTGAAATCGCTTCTCTCCCGCGCCTGCGATTTTCTCCGTTTGAGATTTTCGCGTAGCGCCAGCTTCAGCCGTTCCTGCCGCCGGTCTTTGGGGGCCTTTCCGCTCCGCGCCTCGCTCTCGTTCCCACCATCCATCATCGTCAACCTGCTCACCGTGCCACCCATTGTGTTGGTGCCATCCTGCCCAATCAAGGCACCGGCGAGGCGGTTCCTACACCCGGCATTACCGGCCTGCCGAACTGCCGGGCTTTTAGTGCGCCGGATAGGGCCTTCCCGCGCTTGCGCGCTCCCTAGCCTTGTGGCAAGGATCGCCCCGCTCTGTGGAGCCCTTTTCGGCCGATTCTTTGATCTAGCGTCCCGGTTCCGAGCGCATGCTGCCGTAGCTCAGTGGTAGAGCACTCCATTGGTAATGGAGAGGTCGACAGTTCAATCCTGTCTGGCAGCACCATTTTTCGGCATTCCGCCGTTTCGCCTGCGATGCCGGCTCTAGAACCCCTCAATCTTGGAAGAATGCGGCCGGTGCCCGACAGCGTTCCCGCTGTTACCGCCATGCCACGCGCCACGAGCGGAAATTAAGGCGTCTTTAAGGCTTCATTAGCCGGTCATTAAGCACAGATTCGTGTTGTTCCCCAATATGTTGGGTTGTCCCCTGGTGTGGCTGAACAGTGACAGCTTTTTACTCAAAAGCTGGCTATGTGCGCGCCATGGACGGCGCAGAAAGCGCTCGATCTGAAAAACGAACGACACTCTGGAGAATTACCAATGAAGAAATTTCTACTTGCAACTGTGGCCCTCGTCGCCCTCGGCGCGACCGTGCCAGCACTCGCTGCCGACCTTCCGGCCCGCACCTACACCAAGGCGCCGGCCTATGCCGCTCCGCTTTACAACTGGACCGGCTTCTACATCGGCGGCCACCTCGGTGGCGTGTTCTCGGATAACAGCAATTTCGGCGGCCTGACCACCGGTAACAACGGCAACGGCCGTTTCCTTGGCGGTTTGCAGGGCGGAGCCGACTATCAGTTCGCCCCGAACTGGGTGATCGGCGCGGAAGCCGAGTACTCCTGGATCGCCGGCAACAACGGCAGCGTCGTGTTTCCGGGTGGCACCACCTACACCAACAACCAGCGTGGCCTCGGCTCGGTTACCGGCCGCATCGGCTACACCTGGGGTCCGGGCCTGCTCTACGTAAAGGGCGGTTATGGCTTCTCCGACAACAACGAGTCGGTTGTGAACGGCGCTGGCGCCGCGGTCCCGTTTGGCTTCTCGGGCAACCACAGCAACGGCTACACCGTCGGTGCCGGTCTCGAATACATGTTCACCCAGAACTGGTCGGGCAAGATCGAGTACCAGTACTACAACTTCGGCAATTCGAGCTTTACCGCTCCGGCCGCGCTGGGTCCGTTCGGCAGCTTCCGCACCGCCGACC
>Ga0210385_10000314_pt1 | contig 39537 bp, 42 predicted proteins | sample IncBWH26OmetaG_FD_160107 | JGI IMG/M metagenome (GOLD analysis project Ga0210385, IMG submission 160107) | Forest soil microbial communities from Barre Woods Harvard Forest LTER site, Petersham, Massachusetts, United States - Inc-BW-H-26-O ...
CAACCAGGGCTCGGTGGTGGAGCTGGAACGCGTGGCAGGAGAGCCACTGGATGTCTTCGTGAACGGCACCCTCATCGCGCACGGCGAAGTGGTGGTCGTCAACGAGAAATTCGGCATCCGGCTCACCGATGTCATCAGCCCGTCCGAGCGCATCCGGAAGCTGCGTTGAACAGCGCCCCGACAGCCACTGTCGCCCACGTGTTCGCGGCACCGGGCGCCATCGCCACTGCCCCCGCCTCCGGAGTCGCAGGTCTGGGCCAGGTGACGCTCGCCCTGTGCATCGTCCTGGGCGCCATTTTCCTGTGCGCGTGGCTGGCACGGCGCATGCGCAATATCACCAGCGGTCGCGCCGGCGCCATCAATGTCGTCGCCGAAGTGCGCCTGGGACCCAAGGAGCGGGCCGTACTGCTGCAGGTGGGTAACACCCAGCTGCTGGTCGGAGTCGCCCCTGGCCAGATCAACGCCCTGCATGTGCTCGCCGAGCCTCTGGCCGCGCCCCCGGCACCTGCCGCACTCGAATCCACCTCCTTCAAATCGCTGCTGCGCAGGAGTCTCGGCAAGTGATCCGTGCCTCCCGCAATCTGCGCCTGCTGCTGCCGGCCATCGCCGCGGCGCTCGCCATCGGCATGCCGCATGTGTGTGCCGCCGATGTCGGCCTGCCGGCACTCACCGTCCAGGGAGCCCCCGGTGGCGGGCAGACCTACACCCTGACGCTGCAGGTGCTGGTGCTGATGACGGCACTGTCCCTGCTGCCGGCCATTTTGCTGATGATGACCGCATTCACGCGCATCGTCATCGTACTGGGCCTGCTGCGCCAGGCGATCGGCGCCGGGCAGACACCCCCGAACCAGGTACTGGTCGGTCTGTCGTTGTTCCTGACCCTGTTTGTGATGGCCCCGGTGGTCGATCGCATCAATGAACAGGCGGTCAAGCCCTACATGGCCGGCACTATCGATTCGACGACGGCGCTGACCAAGGCGGTGGCGCCGCTGAAGACTTTCATGCTGCATCAGACCCGCGAAAGCGATATCGCAACCTTCGTGCGCATCTCCGGCGGCAAGGGCTTTGCGAGCCCGGATGACGTGCCGCTGAGCCTGCTGGTGCCGGCGTTCCTCACCAGCGAGCTCAAGACCTCCTTCATGATCGGTTTTTTGATCTTCATCCCCTTCGTAATCATCGACCTGGTGGTGGCGAGCGTACTGATGTCCATGGGCATGATGATGGTCTCGCCGGTCCTGATCTCCCTGCCCTTCAAACTGATGCTCTTCGTACTGGTCGACGGCTGGTCGCTGGTGATGGGGACGCTTGCCTCGAGTTTCTACACATGACGCCTGAGATGGTCATGACCATTGCCGAACGCGCGCTCGTCATCACGCTGATGCTCGCGGCGCCGATGCTGCTGGTGGCGTTGGTGACCGGATTGGTGGTCGGTGCCTTCCAGGCGGCCACCCAGATCAATGAAATGACGCTGTCATTCATTCCGAAGCTGGCGGCCATCGCCGTCACGCTGGTGTTTGCCGGCCCCTGGATGATCAAGGTGTTCGTCAGCTATACGCGCGAGCTGTTCACCAGCATTCCCGGCATGGTCAATTGAACGGGCGCGGCGATGCTTAGCCTAACCACCGGACAACTGGAGACCTGGCTCGATCAGGTACTGTGGCCGTTCATACGCGTCGGGTCGTGCCTGATGGTCGCGCCGGTGTTCTCGGGCCAGACGGTGCCGGTGCGGATCCGCATCGTGCTGGCCGGCGCCATCGCCATGATCCTGGCGCCGATGATCGTTGTTCCTCAGGATCTGACCGCCTTTTCGATCGCGGGCCTGGTGGTGACGGCACAGCAGGTGGTCATCGGCATCGCACTGGGCTTTTGCCTGCAACTGGTGTTCGACGCCATCACCCTGGGCGGACAGCTCATCGCCAACAGCATGGGACTGTCGTACGCGCTGTCCTTGGACCCGATTCGCGGCACCGGTTCCACCGCCCTTGGCGAGATGTACAGCATTTTCGTCACGCTGGTGTTCCTGGCGCTCAACGGCCATCTGCGCCTGATCGAGGTGCTGGCCGACGGCTTTCGTACTCTGCCCATCGGCGGCACGGGATTCGGGCCGGCGGATCTGTGGCAGGTCGTGATCTGGGGAGGCACCCTGTTTGGCGGCGCCCTGTCCATCGCGCTGCCGGCCATCACGGCGCTTCTGATCGTGAATCTCGCCTTCGGCATGGTCAGCCGCGCCGCGCCGGCGCTCAACCTCATGGCCGTCGGCTTCCCCGTCATGCTGATCTTCGGGCTGCTGGTGCTGGTGGTGAGCGTGCCGCAGTTGCTGTCCGGATTTGAGCGGCTCCTGGAACAGTCCTTCACCGTACTGCAGTCCCTGTCCGGCGGACGGATCTGACCATGGCAGAGAATGAAAGCGGCCAGGACCGTACCGAACAACCTACTCAAAAGCGCCTCGATGAGGCGCGCCGCAGTGGTCAGATTCCGCGTTCCCGTGATCTCAGCACGGCGGCCGTGGTGCTGATCGCGGGTCTGGGTCTGCGTTTCGCAGGTTCAGGCATGGCCTCCGGCTACATAGGAATGATGAAGTCGGGCCTGTCGCTGTCACGCGAGCAGGTGTTCGATGAGAACCGCCTGCTGCCGGACCTGGTGGCGCTGGGATGGCAGGGCGTCAGCGTCACCGCGCCCATCCTGGGACTGACTCTCATTGCAGCGCTGCTTGCACCACTTGCAATCGGCGGCTGGAATCTGAGCTTCGAGGCGCTGGCCCCGAACTTCAGCCGCTTCAATATCGTTGAGGGCGTGAAGCGGATGTTTTCGCTGCGCGGGCTCACCGAGCTGGTCAAGGCCTACGCCAAGTTCCTGCTGGTGGGCACCATTGCCGTGGTGTTCCTGCGCGCCAAGACCGGGGAGCTGCTGGGCCTGAGCGATGAGCCGCTGAACGCAGCCATCTACCACGCCACCAACCTGACGAGCCAGGCGTTGCTGGCGCTCTCCGCCGCGCTGGGCATCATTGCCGCGATCGATGTCCCGCTGACCCTGCGTCAATACATGAAACAGCTGAGCATGTCGCGCCAGGAAGTGAAACAGGAGCACCGTGAAAGCGACGGCTCACCGGAAGTCAAGGGCCGCGTCCGGCGCCTGCAACAGGAGCTGGCACGGCGCCGCATGCTGCAGGAAGTTCCGAAGGCCGACGTGGTGATCACCAACCCGACGCACTACTCGGTGGCGCTGCGCTACGACGAGAAGCGCATGCGCGCCCCGATCGTTGTGGCCAAGGGCGTGGATGAAGTCGCCGCCAACATTCGCAGGATCGCCACCGAACACAAGGTGCCGGTGTTCGAGGCGCCGCCGCTGGCCCGAGTGCTGTTTCGCGACGTCGAGCTGAATACCGAGGTCCCCTCGACACTGTATGTGGCAGTGGCACAGGTGCTCACCTACGTGCTGCAGCTGCGCAGCGCCGTGGCCACCGGAGCGGCCCGCCCAGTGCGACCGATCATCGACCCCGACATCGAGAATACCAGGCAGTAAACCATGGCTGATGCGACCCCACCTGCCAATCCCACCCTGAGCAAGCTGCTGCGCACCGGCGTCGGTGTGCCGGTGGGCGTGCTGGCAGTGCTGTCGATGGTGGTGCTGCCGCTGCCGCCGTTCGCACTTGACGTACTGTTCACATTCAACATCGCACTGTCCATCGTGATCGTGATGACGGTGTTCCATGTCTCGCGGCCAATCGAGTTCGGCGTGTTCCCGACCGTGATGCTGCTGGCGACCCTGTTGCGCCTGGCGCTGAACGTCGCCTCCACCCGCGTGGTGCTGCTGCACGGTTATTCCGGGCCCTCGGCCGCCGGACGGGTCATCCAGGCATTCGGCGAATTCGTGATCGGGGGTAACTTCGCCGTCGGTGTGGTGGTGTTCATCATCCTCACCATCATCAACTTCGTGGTCGTCACCAAAGGCTCCGGTCGCATCTCCGAGGTCAGCGCCCGATTCACCTTGGACGCAATGCCCGGCAAGCAGATGGCCATCGATGCCGACCTCAACGCCGGCCTGATCACGCAGGACGAAGCGCGCGTGCGCCGCTCCGAGGTGCGCCAGGAAGCGGACTTCTACGGTTCCATGGACGGTGCCAGCAAGTTCGTGCGCGGTGACGCGGTCGCGGGCATCATGATCCTCATCATCAATATCCTGGGCGGCCTGGCGATCGGTACCATTGGCCACGGCCTTGGATTTGCTGATGCTGCGCGCACCTACACCCTGCTGACCATCGGCGATGGTCTGGTCACCCAGATCCCGGCGCTGCTGCTGTCCACCGCGGTGGCCATCATCGTTACCCGCATGTCCGGCAAGCAGGACATGGGCGGGGAAGTGAACCGCCAGCTGTTCGGCAATCCGCGCGCCCTGGGCGTGGCCGCAGGTCTGCTGGGCGTCATCGGCCTGGTGCCGGGCATGCCCAACCTCGCCTTCCTGGGGATGGCGGCGCTGTGCGGCGGTGGCGCCTATGCCATCCGCAAGCGACGCGAGGCCGCCGCTGCCAAGCCCGCCGCGCCCCCACCGGCGCCACCGGCCCCGGAGAACAAGGACCTGTCGTGGGACGATGTCCGCCCAGTGGATGTGCTGGGCCTGGAGGTCGGCTACCGCCTGGTGCCCCTGGTCAACAAGACCCAGAGCGGCGATCTGCTGGGTCGTATCCGCGGCGTGCGCCGCAAACTTTCGCAGGAGCTGGGCTTCCTGATACCCGCGGTGCATATCCGCGACAACCTGGACCTTGCGCCCAATACCTATCGCATCAACCTGGGCGGTGTGCCGGTGGGCGAAAGCATCGTCTACCCCGAACGCGACATGGCCATCAACCCCGGCCGGGTGTTCGGGCAGGTCAAGGGCATCGCCGCCAAGGACCCCGCCTTTGGCATGGAAGCGCTGTGGATCGAGCCGGCGGATCGGGATCACGCCCAGAGCATGGGTTACACCGTGGTCGATGCGGGAACCGTGATCGCAACCCACTTGAGCCACATCATCCAGTCCCACGCCCATGAACTGCTGGGTCACGAGGAAGTCAGCCAGTTGTTGGCCAGCGTCGCCAAGAGCGCTCCAAAGCTGGTCGAGGACCTGGTACCCAGGGTGCTGCCGATGGCGGTGCTGGTGCGCGTCCTGCAGTCGCTGCTGGCCGAGCGGGTACCCCTGCGGAACATGCGTGCCATCGTCGAAACCCTGGCCGAACAGGCACCACGTTCTCAGGATCCGGCAGTGCTGCAGGCCGCCGTGCGCGTCGCACTGGGTCGACAGATTGTGCAGGACATCGCAGGAATGGCAGGCGAACTGCCGGTAATGACTTTGGACCCGGAATTGGAACGATTACTGCAAGGTTCCATCAGCAGCGCCAATTCGCCGGCAACGGGACTGGAACCGAGCCTGGCGGAACGGTTGCAGAGCCGCTTGGCGGAAAGCGCGCAACGCCAGGAACTGATCGGCGAGCCGGCGGTGCTGCTGGTGCCGCCGCCGCTGCGACAGACGCTCGCGCGGTTCATCCGCGCCAGTGTCCCGAACATGCATGTTCTGGCCTGGAGCGAGATTCCGGATAACCGCAAGGTCCGCCTGGTTTCGGCGGTCGGTCGATGAGAGTTAAGCACGAGGCAGTTGGAGAACTGAGATGAAGATCACACGCCACACAGGACCGGATATTCGGCACGCCCTGCGCGCCGTCCGTGACAGCCTGGGTGCCGACGCGGTTATTCTGGCCACGCGCCGTACCGCCAATGGGGTGGAGATAACCGCGGCCATGGACTTTGATGCCGACAACGTGCAGGACTCCACGGTGGCGGCGAGCAAGGCGGCCTTTGAACCCCAGCCGCTGCTCCAAGGCCCAGGCAAGAACCAGGCGCAATCGAAGTCCGCGCCGGCCGCGCTGCTCATTCCTCCCATCAAGCCGCAGCAGCCGGTGCTGCAGGTACCCTCGATCTTGGCGCCGGCGCCGGTACTGTCCGCCGCCGCCGAACCGATGCCGCTTGAGATGGATCCGGCTCCGCGGCAGCAGATCGTCACACCCTTCATGCCACCGGCGCTGGAGAGCTCCAGCAGCTCGATCTCAAGTGCCGTCGCGGCCGCCTGGTCGGCGCCGGTCGCCACCGAGACGCCCACCGGTTCCTATGTGATTCCGACGCTGGATGCCGCCAGCGATGTCATGACCTCGGAGCTGAAGACACTGCGCCGGATGCTCGAGACGCAGCTGGCACAGCTGGCCTGGAAGGATCTGACGCGGCGTGCGCCGCTGCACACCGAAATGCTGCGCGAACTGACCGAGATCGGCATCGAACAGGGACTGGCGGCCGAGATCGTCACCGGTCTGCCAAAGAATTGTGAACCCAACGTTGCCCGCCGCCACCTGGGTTCGACGCTCAGTCAGCGCCTGGCGGTGACGGGTGATCACTGGCTGGAGAACGGCGCCCGAATCGCCCTGGTGGGACCGACCGGCGTCGGCAAGACCACGGTGCTGGCCAAACTCGCGGTGCGCTGGGTACTGCGACATGGCTCGCGCGATCTGGCACTGGTGGCCGGAGACTCGGTGCGCATCGGTGCCCAGGATCAGGTGCGCGCGCTGGGCCAGCTGCTGGGGGTTCCAGTTTTTGCGCTGGACAGTCTCGAACAGCTGCCCGCGGTACTGGGGCGCCTGGGTCGCTTTCGCATGGTTCTGGTGGATACCCCGGGCGCCGGACAGCGCGACGCCAGCCTGGCGCAGCGGCTGCTGACGCTGTCGCGCGCAGGTGCCGAGCTGCAGGCCACGCTGGTCCTGGCCGCGAGCACCCAGGCTGGGGCCGTCGAGGAAGTCGTGCGGCGCTTCGCGCCCGCCCGCCCCACCAGTTGCGTACTGACCAAGATGGATGAGGCCGTGACCCTCGGGGGACTGCTCTCGGTGCTGGTGCGCTCGCGCCTGCCCATCACCTATATCAGCGATGGCCAGCGGGTTCCCGAGGACCTGCGCCCAGCCCGGGCCGATGAACTGGTTGGCGCCGCGGTGCAGCTGGCGCAGACCAATGGCGCCGCCGCCGATGAAGATTTGTTGAAGCGCCGATTTGGAGATGTGGCACATGCGCTCGCGTGACGGGAACCTGATGGATCGCTCTAAGCTCGACAGTCTCGCGCGCCCGGTACAGGTGATTGCGGTCACCGGTGGCAAAGGCGGCGTGGGCAAGACCAGCGTCGCGGTCAACCTGGCGGCGGCGCTGGCCGCGGTCGGCAAGCAGGTCGTACTGCTGGACGGGGATCTGGGCCTTGCCAATGTGGACGTGTTCCTGGGGCTATCCCCGCGCTATACCCTCGCCCATGTGCTCAGCGGAGAGCGGACGCTGGATGAGATTCTGGTAAGTGCGCCACAGGGCTTCCAGGTGGTCCCGGCGGCCTCGGGGGCCGCGAATCTGGCCAATCTCGACGCCCAGGCCCATCTGGGCCTGGTTCAGGCTTTCAGCGCGCTGGCAACCCAGGTGGACGTGCTGATCGTGGACACGGCGGCAGGACTGGCCCACGGTGTGACGCAGTTCTCACAGGCCGCGCAGCAGGTGGTGGTTACTATCTGTGATGAACCTGCGTCATTGACGGATGCCTACGCACTGGTGAAAGTCCTGAGCCGACATCACGGCGTCAGCCGCTTCCGCGTGCTGGCAAATATGATTCGCTCCCCGGGAGCGGGTCAGGATTTGTTTAGGCGTTTTGAACGTGTCACCACCCGCTTTCTGGATGTGGTGCTGGACTATGTCGGGGAGATTCCCGAGGATGAGTACCTGCGCCGCTCGGTCAGGGCCCAGCGTACGGTCACCGATGCCTACCCCGCCAGCATCTCGGCCCAGGCGTTCCGCAAATTCGCCACCAAGACCACCGCCTGGCCGATTCCGGACAGCCCGCGCGGCAATCTTGAATTCTTCGTCGAACGTCTGGTGCAGCCACGTCCGGTGCGCCTGGAGGCCGTTCAATGAGCTCGGTCGGCGCCTACACCCAGCAGCGACGCAGCGCCGACGCAGATCAGTTGGTGACGCGCCACGCGGATCTGGTGAAGCGCATCGCCTATCATCTGGCGGGGCGTCTGCCACCATCAGTGGAGGTGAATGACCTGATCCAGGCCGGCATGCTCGGGCTGCTGGAGGCGGCGGCAAATTACGCGGAGAACCGCGGCGCGAGTTTCGAAACCTTTGCCGGCATCCGCATCCGCGGAGCCATGATCGACGCGTTGCGCAAGCTTGACTGGGCGCCGCGATCGGTGCACCGCAAGGCCCGCGCCGCGGCTGCCGCGGTGCGCGACATTGAGCGCGAGACCGGGCGCGACGCCAAGGATGCCGAAGTGGCAGCGCGCATGGGCTGTTCGCTCGCCGAGTACTACGCCATCGTGCAGGACGCTGCGAGCTGCCGCCTGACGAGCCTGGATGACCTGACGATCGCCACCGCCACGGCGACGGACACGATCGACCCGTTCCAGGAGACGGCTGATGAGGGTTTTCGCGGCGCGCTGGTGCAGGCGATCGAAGGCCTGCCGGAGCGCGAGAAGCTGGTGATGTCTTTGTATTACTCGGACGAACTGAACCTCAAGGAGATCGGCGCGGTGCTGAATGTGACGGAGTCGCGCGTTTGCCAGCTGCATGGACAGGCGTTGGTACGCCTGCGCGCGCGGCTGGCGGCGTGGAAAGACGCGCAGGAGCCGGCCCGGCCGTGAGCGGGGGGAAATCGCGATGAATGCCGAGATGAAATTCCTGATTGTCGACGACTTCTCCACCATGCGGCGCATGGTCAAGAGCGTTCTCAATGAGCTCGGCTACAGCAACGTCACTGAGGCGGACGATGGCAGCACGGCGCTGCCCCTGCTGCGCGACGGGGATTTCGATTTTCTGATCACCGACTGGAACATGCCCGGAATGCCCGGACTTGATCTGCTCAAGGCGGTGCGCGCGAATGCCAAACTGGCGAAGCTGCCGGTACTGATGCTCACCGCCGAAGCCAAGCGCGACCAGATCGTGGAGGCGGCCCAGGCTGGTGTGAACGGCTATGTCATCAAGCCCTTCACCGCCGATGTACTGAAGAAGAAGCTGGCCAAGATACTCGAGGCGATGCCCAGCGATGCAACCGCGACCTGAGAATCGCTGTGGAGACATTCTACGGATGTGCTGAGCGTCATCGGCCTGCTGCTGGCGCTGTGCGCGATCCTGGTTGGCGCCATGCTCAAGGGCGCGGGCCTGATGGCGCTTGTTTCAACGGCGGGGTTCACGGTCGTCGTCGTCGGCACGATCGGCGCGATCTGCGTACAGACGCCGCTGCCGGTCATGCGCCACGCGCTGAAGATTCTGCCGTGGGTGATGCGCCCGCCGGCCCTGCAGCCGGAAATACTGCTGAAGAAAATGCTCGACTGGAGCAATACCGTGCGTCGACAGGGGCTGCTCGCCCTGGAACCGGCGATGCGGCGCGAGCGCGACCCCTTCGTGCGCAAGGCGCTGCAGCTGGTCGTGGATGGCAATGAACCGGATGCCATCCGCGGGGCGATGGAGGTGGAACTGAGCACGCGCGAACATACCGACACTCTGGGCGCGCGGGTCTTCGAAGGCATGGGCGTATATGCGCCGACCCTCGGCATCATTGGCGCGGTATTGGGACTGATGGCGGTGCTGCAGAATCTCTCCGACCCGTCCAAGCTCGGCCACGGCATCGCAGCCGCATTCACCGCGACCGTGTATGGCATCGGCCTGGCGAACCTGTTCTTCCTGCCGATCGCCGCCAAGCTGAAACTGACCATCCACGCCCAGTCGCAGGTTCGCGAGATGATCATCGAGGGCATGCTGTGCATTGCCCAGGGCGAAAATCCGCGCATCATCGAAACCAAGCTGCGCGGCTTCCTGCAGCAGGCCTGAAGCGATGGCGCGCAAGCGAAGAAAAAGGGTCGCCGAGGAGGAGACTTGGCACTCGGCCTGGGCCGTCCCCTATGGCGACCTGGTAACGCTGCTGTTCGCGTTCTTCGTGGTGCTGTATGCCGTGTCCTCGGTCAACGAGGGCAAGTATCGCGCCCTGTCGAGCACACTGTTCACCGAGTTCAACGGCCAGAAACCGCCGGGCTCCGCGCCCGGTTCCGCACCGGGGGCTCGCGCCGTCGTGCGTTCCTTCCCTGCAGCGGCCACATCGTCAGCCCCGGATTCGCATGCCATCTTCGCCGACACCGCCGTGGTGACCCGCAAGGAGGCCGAGGAGATCGCCCGCTCGCAGGCCGAATCCCAGGCGCTCGACAAGGTCGCCAGCGACGTGAGCACGGCGATGTCCGATCTGATCAAGTCGAATCTCGTCATCGTGCGCCGCAAAGGCACCACCATCGAGGTAGAGATCCGCACCGACATCCTGTTCCCCAGCGGCAGCGCAACCCTGTCGCCAACGGCCGTGGGCGTGATCCGCAAGCTGTCGCAGACGCTGATTTCATTGCCGAATCCGGTGCGTGTGGAGGGCCACACCGACAGTCAGCCGATCGATACCACGGCGTTTCCATCCAACTGGGAGCTGTCATCGGCGCGCGCCGCGAGCGTCGTGCACGTCATCGCCAACAGTGGTATTGATCCGGCGCGACTGTCCGTGATCGGCCGCGCCCAGTACAGCCCCGCGCAATCCAACGGCACCGCCGCGGGCCGCAACGCCAATCGCCGCGTCCTGATCGCAATCCTGCCGCCGGGCAATCCCGATCCTGGTGCCACCACTCCCCAGGCCCCTGCGGGCGACCTGCCGCCTGCCGCGCCGGTGACAGCCGCGCGCTAGACTCAGTCGTTCGTGGCACGCTTCGTGCACTTTCCATAGAGCGCACTTGCGACTCGCCGGAAAACCGGCGCCAGACGATGTGAACTGCGTCACAGGAAGATTGCAATGATTCAAACAGCCACACACCATGCCGCCGCGGCGCTCACCGCCACCCCGGTCTTCGGTTATGTCCTGGTGCCCTTGCCGGACTACATTCTCATTCCCATGACCGGCGCGATCGTGGTGCTGGCCGGAGTGTTGATCGCAGCCCTGTGTGCCGCTCGTTTGAAGCGCTCTGCGACTCTTCAATCCCGCGAGGTTCTCGCAGGTTCCGCCTATCTGGCCGAGCAGCTCGAACAGCTGCAGTCAGCACTGGCGGTCGCGGATGCGCGCGTGGCGGCACTGGCCGCACGTTTGGATGAACACTCCCGCACCGCACAGGGCGGCAGCTCCGCCAGCTACAACGTGGCCATTCGCATGGCGCGCAGCGGCGCCTCAAGACAGGAGCTGATGACTACCTGCGGGGTGACCCAGCAGGAAGCTGATCTGGTGCTGCGCCTCCACGCCGCCGACCCCACCGCACGTTCCGCCGCCTGAAGGCCGCCGGCCGCGCCGGCACCCCAGCTTGCCCAAGGAGTGATTCTTCCGGGACTGTGAGCCCGGAAGCGGCAATCCGTGCATGTTTCACGGTATCACTGACGCCTCAAGCCACTGCCCCCCCGGCCGATATCAGGATGTCAAAAAACGCCACAGTGGGTGGCGTTACGGATCCGGAATGAAATCAGCCCGCAAATCGGTGCGCCGCGCCCGCAGGAGTTCTGAGCCTACTGCCAGGTCAGAAGTCATTGCACTGCCCGCCGACTGCACCCTGCGCAATATCGGCGCCCTGCGGGACCAGCTGTGCGCGGTGCCGGCAGATGTGACCAACATCACACTTGATCTGCGGCAGCTGGAGCGTTTTGACACGGCGACCCTGCAGCTGGTGGCCGCATTCGCCCGCGACCAGATGCGCCGCGGCACCAATCTTCTGACCTGTGGCAATCGCGCCGTGTGGGATGAAGCCGCGGAGCTGCTGGGACTCACGGCCACCCTGGCCGGAAGGGTCTAGAGTCCATGGCCATTGATCTCACCCAGTTCCACGACGCTTTCTTCGATGAGAGCTTCGAAGCGCTGGACGCGATGGAATCCTCGTTGCTGAAACTCGATACCGGCTCTCCGGACGCCGAATCGATCAATACCATCTTCCGCGTCGCCCATTCCATCAAGGGCGGCGCGGCCACTTTCGGTTTCGGCGAGATCACCTCCTTTACCCACAGTCTGGAAACCCTGCTGGACGAATTGCGCGGCAAGCGCATCACCATCTCGCAGCGGATCTGCGATCTGCTGCTGAAGTCCGTGGATGTCATGCGCGCCATGCTGGGCGCGACCAAGGGCAAGCAGCCGATCGATGCACAGGCCGTTGCCGACCTGCAGTTCGACATAGAACTGATCATCGTGCATCGTGATGCCGGTGCCGCAGCGGCGCCCTCCAGTGCCACTGCTCCTGATGATTCGGGTGCTGCCACCGGCGCGCCCGCCGACCACGAAGAACCGGGACGCCTCGTCGAGTGGCTCATCGAGCTGCGACCCGGCCCGGAGTTCTTCGAGCGCGGCACTGATCCGGTGCGCATCTTCCGGGAGCTGGCGGTGCTCGGCAATCTGCTGGTCACGGCGCATCTTGATGCCCTGCCTTCGTGCCAGGACATGCACCCGGGACGCTGCTATCTGAGCTGGTCGCTGTCCCTGGTCAGTGATGCCCCGGAAGCCGCGATCCGGGAGATCTTTGAATGGGTCAACGCGGACTGCGACCTGACGGTGAAAGCCAGCGGCGGCGCCCTGGCCCCGCGCAAAGCCGCAGCACCGGTCCCCACGGTTTTGCAACCGGTGTCCGCAGCGCCGCCGTCCGTGATAGCCGAGGCCGCGCCGCCGGCCTCCGCGGCCCAGGCCGCCAATGCCATGGACTCCGGATCCATCCGCGTCGGGGTGGAGAAGATCGACGAACTGATCAACACCGTCGGCGAACTGGTCATCACCCACGCCATGCTCAGCCAGATCAGCCGCGCCGTCACCGGCCCCTCCAGCGAGGCACTGCGCACCGCGATCCAGCAGCTTGAACGCAATATGCGCCAGCTCCAGGAAAGCGTGATGCGGGTGCGCATGCTGCCCATCAGCGCGGTCTTCAGCCGCTTTCCACGCATGGTGCGTGATCTCGGGCAGCGGCTCGAAAAGCAAGTGGAACTGAAGATCACCGGCGAGACCACCGAACTGGACAAGACGGTGCTGGAGAAGATCGGCGACCCGCTGGTCCATCTGGTGCGCAACTGCATCGACCACGGCATCGAACCCGCGGCGGCACGCGCCGCGGCCGGCAAGAATGTGGTCGGCACCATTCACATGAACGCCAGCCATCGCGGCGGCAGCATCTGTATCGAAGTCTCTGACGATGGGGGCGGCCTGGACTGTGAGCGGATATTGGCCAAGGCGCGCACCGCGGGCGTGGTTGGCGCCAATGACAATCTCACCCGCGAGGAAATCCAGGAGCTGATCTTCCTGCCCGGCTTCAGCACCGCCGAGATCACCACTGATGTCTCCGGGCGCGGGGTGGGAATGGATGTGGTGCGGCGCAACGTCAGCGATCTGGGGGGCAAGATCGAAGTGCACAGCGAGCGTGGCCGCGGCTCACTGTTCCTGATCACCTTGCCGCTGACCCTCGCCATCGTCGATGGCTTGTCAGTGGCGGTGGGTGACCAGACCTACATCCTGCCGATGATGTCGACCATCGAGTCGCTGCGCCTGGGTCCAACCCAGGTAACCACCATTGCGGATGGCCGCGAGGTATTCGGCTTTCGCGATGACTACCTGCCGATCATCCGGCTGTACCGCTTCTTCGACGTGACGCCACGCGCCCGCGCCCTGCACGACGGGCTGGTGGTCGTCGTGGAGGGCGCCGGGCGGCGCGTCGGACTGTTCGTCGATGACCTGCTGGGACAGCAGCAGGTCGTGATCAAGTCCCTGGAAACCAACTATGGCCACGTCGCCGGCATCGCGGCCGCGACCATCCTGGGTGATGGCTCGGTGGCCCTGATCCTCGACGTGCCCGACCTGATCCGCGGTGCCTCGCGCCGCGAAGCCGCCTAGCCGAACCCCATGACAGGAGATCCGCCTATGACCCGCCCGTCAACCGACCCGACCGCAGCCACCCAGGGCGCGGTGAGCCAGGTTCTGACATTTGTCATCGGCGACGTCACCTACGGCATCGACATCCCGTGCGTGCAGGAAATCCGCGGCTGGACCGCGGTCACGCGCCTGCCACAGGCACCGGTGGATATCCTCGGCGTACTGAATCTGCGCGGCGCGATCGTACCGGTGCTGGACCTGCGGCTGAAATTCGGCAGCACCAACGTACAGTACACGCCCGTCACCGTCATCGTCGTGGTGTCGGTGATGTCCGCCGCCGGCGCACGCGAATTCGGCATGGTGGTGGATGGTGTGTCGGATGTGATCGACATCTCCCCGCAGGACGTGAAGCCGGCGCCGGACCTGGGCAGCGGCGCCAGCGCCGCCTGCATCCGGGGTCTGATCCAGGTCGCCGGACGCATGGTGGTGTTGCTGGACGTCAATCTGCTGCTCGGTAGGGAATCAACCGCCGCCGGACCTGAGTCCGACATTCAGGCCGCCTGAGCAAGCCGCAAACATCATGAACTTTCTTCGCAAAATGCACCTACGGCAGAAATTCGCGCTGCTGATCGCCGCGATGGCGCTGCCGACGGTATTGCTGACCGGCTTTTATCTGACGCAGTCCAACGGCACCGTGCGCAAGGCGCACAACGAGCTGGATGGCGCGCGCTACATGCAGTCGGTCGGTTCGCTGCTCGCCCGGGTCACCTACCATCGCACCGTCGCCGATGCGCTGCTGGGCGGCGACACTTCCGGCCGCGCCGAGGACGCGCGCCTGGAGGGCTACATCGAAAATCAGATCGAGCAGCTGAATGCCCTGGACGCTGAGCTGGGCCCGCGCTTCGGATCCACCGCGGCATGGCATCAGGTGACCGGGCAATGGAAAAAGATCAAGGCCGGCGCCAGCACCATGACCCCGGAGGACAACCTGGCCGCGCACGACGCCCTGATCAATGACATCACCAGCCTCATGGCCCGGGTCTCCAAGGCGTCCGACATGGACTTGGATTCGGACGCCTTCACCGATGATCTGATCATGGCGGCGACTCGCAATGTCGCTCAGGCAGTGATCGCCTTTTCAAATGTGAACCAGCATTCCATGGAGGTGGCGGTCAAGGGCTACCTGGGCGGGGATGACCGCACCGCCATCCAGATCTACCTTGGAGAGATCCAGCAGAACCTGGACGCCATCGGGCAGCAGCTGGCCAGCCAGCCGGACATGCGGCCGGTGCTGCAGGCCGCCGCACAGCAGATGGCCGGCTACCGGCACATGGTGTCGGTGCGCATGCTGACCGCGCAGAAGATCAACGTCACCCCTGCTGAGGTCTATGCGGCCGGTCCGCCCGTGGTGCGGGCGCTGCAGGCTCTGTCCGACTCCAGCTACGCCAGAATGGAGACCGCGCTCACGCAGCGCGCCGCGGTCGAGGAGACCACGCGCGATGTGACCATTGCCGTGGCCGCCATTGCCCTGGTGATCGCGCTGCTGATCAGCTGGACCATCGCGAACAGTCTGCGCGGCTCCCTGGGCCGCGCCGTGGCGGTGTTCCAGGAAATCGCCAACGGCCGCTACAACAATGACATCCCGGTCGCCGGCGCCGATGAGGCCGGTCAGGTTCTTGCAGGCTTGAGCATCATGCAGGAGAAACTGCGCCTGCAGATCGAAACCGAACGCGCAGCCGCGGCGGAGAACGCACGGATCCGTCAGGCGCTGGACCGCGTCTCCACCAGCGTGATCCTGGCGGATGCGGCCCAGACCATCATCTACATCAACGGGATCGGCGCCGAGATGTTCGCGCGCACCCAGAGCCAGATCAGCCGCACGCTGCCGGGTTTCTCGGCGGCGCGCCTGCTGGGCTCAAGTCTGGATGTGCTGGCAGCCGATCCGGCCCAACAGCACCACCTGCTGCAGCAGATGACCGGCAGCCACGTGCAGGATGTGAAGTTTGGCGACTGTACCTTCCGCATCGTCGTGAGCGCGGTGGTGGCCCGCGACGGCCAGCGCATCGGTACCGTCATGGAATGGACCGAACGCACCCCGGAGGTTGCGGTCGAGAGCCAGATGCAGAGCATGCTGCAGGCGGTCCTCGCCGGGGATCTCACCCGCCGCCTATCGCTTGATGGCAAGAGCGGCTTCTTCGAAGTCCTGACCCGCTCGGTCAACCAGCTGGCGGACAACATGGCTGAGATTGTGGCGACCGTTAAACTCGCCGCCCGTGATGTCTACCGCGGCGCCGAGGGTATCTCCCAGGGTAACGTCAATCTCTCGCAGCGCACCCTCGAACAGTCATCGTCGCTGGAAGCCACCGCGGCCTCCGTGGAACGCATTACCTCGACCGTACACCAGAACGCCGAGAGTGCGGCTCGCGCCAGCACTCTGGCGACCTCGGCCAGCGACCAGGCCGAGAACGGTGGCGGCGTGGTGACCCAGGCGGTGCGCGCCATGGCCGACATCAACGATGCATCACGGCGCATCGCCGACATCATCGGCGTCATCGATGAAATCGCGTTCCAGACGAATCTGCTGGCCCTTAACGCGGCAGTGGAAGCTGCGCGCGCCGGCGACCATGGCCGCGGCTTCGCGGTGGTTGCCAGTGAGGTGCGCAATCTCGCCGGCCGATCCGCAACCGCGGCCCGGGAAATCAAGGCACTCATCCAGGACTCAGTGCGCAAGGTCAACGACGGATCGGAACTGGTGACGCGCTCCGGTGAGACTCTGGGTCAGATCGTGGCTTCGATCAAGACAGTGTCCGCACTGGTGGCGGAGATCGCCGCCGCCTCCCGGGAGCAATCCCAGGGGATCGAGCAGATCAACAAGGCCGTGCTGCAGATGGACCAGTTCACCCAGACCAATGCAGCCTGGTGGCACAGGCCACCGCCGCCTCCCAGACCATGGCGCAGCGAGCCGGTGAAATGAACGCCATGATGGAGCGCTATCAGCTCAACGAGGCGATGGAATCGAAACTGGACGCATCGGCGACGCTGGCCGGTGCTGCCTTGAGCGCGCCGCGCGCCGCCGAGCGCAAGGCCGCAACCACAGCGGCGGAGCGGCGGGCTGCGGACCGTCCCTGGAGCGCGCGCCCCGCGGCGCGCGCGGCGGCGGCCAAGCCGGCCCAGCCGACCCCGCGGTTCGCCAAGGTCGTCGACGACGATATGGATTGGAAGGAGTTCTGATGGACAGCTTGCCCTACTACACCGACGTGCCCAGGCACAGGAGCCGATCATGGCCCGCATTCTGACAGTGGATGATTCACCCGTGATGCGCCAGATGGTCAAGGCCACTTTGGCCGAGGCCGGTCACGTGGTCACTCAGGCCGCTAATGGCGAGGAGGCGTTGCGCATCGCGGCCACGCAGGTCTTCGACATGGTGATAACGGATGTCAACATGCCGATCATGGATGGCCTGACGCTGACCCGCAACCTGCGTCAGCTGCCGGCCTACCGCACCATACCCATGATTGCGCTGACGACGGAGGCGACGGCCGAAGTCAAACGCACCGGCCGCGAAGCCGGCGCCACCGCCTGGGTGGTCAAGCCGTTCAATCCCCAGCGGCTGATCGAAGCCGTTGCCCAACTCCTGAGCTGATACGGAAGTCGCGCGATGTTGCGTCGTCTGATCCTTCTGGTACCCATGGTGCTGGCCGCAACGCTGCTGTACTCAGCGAGCGCCCACGCCGATTGCCTGCTGCCTGCCCCGCCCAGCCATATTCCGGATGGAGACTCGGCCAATCAGCAGGAAATGGTCGCCGCCATGCGCACCTTCAAGCAATACAACGATGATGTGGATGAGTACACCAAGTGTCTGGATTTCGAACAGCGGCAGAATCACATCAGCAACGATGCCCAGATGATCCGCCGCAATATCGCCCTCAGCCAGCTTGAGGCCATGGTTGCCAAATTCAATGAACAGGTCCGCCGCTTCAAGGCGCGGCATACCTGAGGAAATGCAATGTCGAGCCCGGACGTGCGAGTGATCAGCGCCAACCCGCTTGCGGCGGATGAGAGCGACAGCCGTGCCCCCGATAGCAGCGGGCGGCTGCGCGAATTCGCCTTTGATGACCAGGACTTCGAGGCCATCAGGGCCCAGGTGAAATCGCTGACCGGCATCAACCTGACGCCGCAGAAACGCGAACTGGTGTACGGACGGCTCGCGGTGCGGCTGCGGGCGCTTGGCATCCGCAGTTTTCGCGAATATCGGCGCATTGTCGCGGGTGATTCGCACGAACAGGTCCGCATGTGCAATGCCATCACCACCAACCTGACGGCGTTCTTCCGCGAGCCGCATCACTTCGAACATCTGCGCGACCAGGTGCTGCCCGCCTTTCGCGAGCGCACCGGCGAGCGCCGCATGCGGATCTGGTCCGCCGGCTGCTCCAGCGGCGAGGAGGCCTATTCGATCGCCATGACGGTGCTCGAAGCGCTGCCCGAGGCCCACAGCTGGAATGTGCGGATTCTGGCGACGGACCTGGATTCGGACATGATGGCGACCGCCGCGACCGGGCATTACGCCCCCGAACGGGTCAAGGGATTGTCGGAGGCGCGCCTGCGGCGCTTCTTCACCGAGCACAAGGAACGGGGCCACATCACCTATGTCGTGCGGCCGGAAGTCCGCAACCTCGTCACCTTCAAGCAGCTGAATCTCATGCAGACCCTGCCGATGTCCGGTCCGCTGGATGTCATTTTCTGCCGCAACACGGTGATCTACTTCGACAAGGAAACACAGCGCGACCTGTTTGCCAGGATCGCGCCCCTGCAGCGTCCAGGTGACCTGCTGTACCTGGGACACTCCGAGAGTCTGCTCAGCGTCAGCGATGACTATGAGTCCATTGGCCGCACCACTTACCTGCGCCGCTGACCATGATGAACGTACCGGATCAAAGCATGGCCCCGCCCCCCGGATCCAAGAGTCCGGAAGGACTGCCGGGCTTCACCGATGCGCCGCGCTTCTGGGAGCGCGACACCGGCCGCTGGACGGTGAAGTTGCTGCCCGGTGAGTGCTACGTCACGCGGCACGATGAGGCCATCGTCACGGTTCTGGGGTCCTGCATTTCCGCCTGCATCCGCGATCCGGATACCGGCCTGGGCGGCATGAACCATTTCATGCTGCCGGAACGCGGTCCGGGTATCGGCACCAACCCCGACTCCCCCTCCAACCAGATGAACCGCTATGGCTGCTTTGCGATGGAAGCGCTGATCAACCATCTCGCGCGGCACGGCGCCCAGCGCCCGCGGCTGGAATTGAAAGTGTTTGGGGGCGGTCGGATTCTCAAGCCTATGATCGACATCGGCGCACGCAACATCGCCTTCATTCACTCCTGGGTACGAACCGAAGGCATGCGCCTGTCGGCGCAGGACCTCGGCGGCATCCAGCCGCGCAAACTGGTGTATTTTCCGGCCACCGGTCGCGCGCGGGTGATGAAACTGCCGCCGATCGAGAACCGCAGTATTGCCGATCGCGAGCTCTACTACCTGGAGCACCTGAGCGAGGATCCCAATGAAAGCCCGGTGGAGATCTTCAAGTGACAGACCTGCATAGGCCTACGGCGAAAGTCCGGGTGCTCATCATCGATGACTCGGCATATGCGCGCCAGATCATCACCGAAATCTTGAGTGCCGATCCGGGCATCGAGGTCGTGGGCTGCGCCAGCGATGCGCATGTGGCGCGTGAGATGATCCGACGCCTCAATCCGGACGTACTGACGCTGGATGTGGAGATGCCGCGCATGGACGGCCTGACGTTTCTGCGCAATCTGATGCGCTTGCGGCCCATGCCCGTGGTCATGGTGTCATCGCTGACGGAGCGCGGCGCCGAAGTGACCCTCGAGGCGCTCGCCGTCGGTGCGGTCGATTTCCTGCCCAAGCCGCATGTGGATTTGGGCGCCACTTTGCGCGACTACGCCGGTGACCTGATCACCAAGGTCAAGGCAGCCGCGCGCATTGGCGTGCGCGCCACGCGGGCGACCACGGCCCCCATCGCCCTCAAATCAACCCGTCAGCCCGCCCCGGTGAACACCACCGATGTCATTGTCGCCGTCGGCGCCTCCACCGGAGGTACCGAAGCCATCCGTGAGATGCTGGCAGGTCTGCCCGCGGATGCGCCCGGCACCGTCATCACACAGCACATTCCGAAGGCCTTCAGTGCGGCTTTTGCCCGGCGCCTCAATGACAGCAGCGCGCTGCGCGTTCAGGAAGCGGCCAACGGCCAGCAGATACTGCCGGGGCATGCCTATGTGGCACCCGGGGACTGCCACCTTCGGGTCGAGCGCTCCGGTGCCCGCTATATGTGCCGCCTGGATAACAGCGCCGCCGTGAACCGCCATCGGCCCTCGGTGGATGTGATGTTCCAGTCGGTGGCCGAGGCGGCCGGGCCACGCTCCATCGGCGTACTGCTGACCGGCATGGGCCGGGACGGTGCACAAGGACTGCTGCAGATGCGCACTGCCGGCAGTCAGACGATCGCGCAGGATGAGGCCAGCAGCGTCGTGTGGGGAATGCCGGGTGAAGCGGTGTCCCTGGGAGCCGCACAACTGGTGCTGCCGATATCAGCTGTAGCCGCCAAACTGATGGCTCTCGTAGCTGCGATGGACATCACGCGCGCCAGCCGCCTGGCCTGATATCGTCAGCTCGAACACGCGGAAGGATGCCCTTATGCCAACGACGACAGCTCAATCCGGATCGATAAACCCAAACAAGGCTGCGTTTGAGTTCGTGCAGCTTCTGGCGCAGGAAGTCTCCGCAGGAAAGGTGGAGCTGCCCTGCTTTCCGGACATCGCCATAAAGGTCCGCAAGGTGTTGTCAGACGAGGATGTGAACCTTGATCTGGTGGTGCGTGTGGTCGGATCGGAGCCCACGCTGGCCGCCCGTTTGTTGCAGGTCGCCAACTCGGTGGCGATGAACCGCACCGGCCGCCAGGTCACGGATCTGCGCAGCGCCGTCCAGCGCATGGGGCTGAATACGGTGCGCAGCGCGGCCATCGCGTTTGCCATGTCCCAGATGAAGAAGGCCGACGAACTCAAGGGGCTCGAAGCGCCGATGCAGGCGCTGTGGCACCGGTGTTCGGGCACTGCGGCCATGGCCAACGTGGTGGCGCGCCGGGTGACCAAGCTCAATCCCGATTCGGCGCTGCTGGCAGGCCTGCTGCACGGTGTCGGTGAGCTGTACATTCTGACGCGCGCGCACAAGCATCCCTCGCTCTTTGCCGACCGCTCCATCTACGAAACCATCGTCCGTGACTGGCATGTGAGCATTGCCAAGGCGCTGCTGGAGAACTGGGAAATCGCCGAAGACATCGTCCAGGCGGTGAGTGAATTCGAGGATCTCGAGCGCCGCCACAGCGGCCCGCCCGACATGTCCGATGTGCTCACGGTGGCGCACCTGATGTTCAGCTACCAGGAATTCCCCGAATCCATTGAATTGAACATGCAGGGCGTGGCCGCCGCCGACCGTATGGCTGTGGATGTCACGACCTACGGCAAAATCATTCTCGAATCGAAGGATGAGATCAGGGAATTGCAGGGAGCACTCGGTGCCTAGCATCATTCAAACCATGGGTGCGGGTCATGTCTGAGTTCGAAATAGACATAGCCGCCGATACCAGCAAGGACGCCTTTCAGTTCGTCCAGGCACTGGCCGCCGAGCTGTCCCTTGGCGCGGTGGATATTCCCGGATTTCCCGCGATTGTGCAGAAGATCCGCGAAGTTCTCGCCGATGAAACCTCCTCGGCAGAGAAAGTCGCACGTGTGGTCGGCGCCGACCCGGTGCTGGCGGCGCGGCTGTTGAACCTCGCCAATTCGGTGGCGATCCTGGGCACCGCCCGGCCAGCCACTGACCTGCGCACCGCGGTGAGCCGTGTGGGCCTGAATGCCGTTCGCTCCACGACCTACGCCCACGCGGTGCGTATCCTCAGCCATTCCGAGGCGCTGCGCGGCCTGGAGAAACCACTGGAGGTCCTGCACAAGCAGACCGCCCAGGTGGCGAGCCTGAGTCACGTTATCGCCGGCAAATACACCAAAGTGCAGCCCGATGTCGCAATGCTCGCGGGGCTGCTGCACAGCAGCGGGCGTCTGTACCTGCTGGCGCGCGCGGGCAAGCATCGCGGCCTGTTTGCCGATGCCAACGCATTTCGCAACGTGGAACGCGACTGGCACTTGAGCGTCGCGGTCGCATTGCTCGAGAACTGGAGTGTGCCGGACGAGATCGTGCATGCCATTGCCGAAAGTGAGGACCTGACGCGCGAACCGCGCGGATCCCCCGCACTGACCGACGTGGTGATGCTCGCGGTGGCCATCGGGCGCAATGCCAGCCAACCGGCGGTTCTGGAGGCCACGCTGCGCGACGTCAAGTGCCTGGCACGGTTCGGCCTCAATTCCAAGGCAGTGGCGGAGATGCTGGAAGCCTCGAAGCTGGAACTTGCGCAGCTGGAAGCGGCCCTGAGCTGAGGGCCGGCCGAGCCGTGATCACCGGGGAAGAGCGGGCCGCGCGCTGCGCGGCGGATTATTCGGCAGGATCGTGCGGCAACAGCCGCTCGAACTGCAGCAGCTGGTTGGCAATGCGATCGGGGGAGATTTCGTAGGTTCCTGCCACCAGCGCATCGCTGATTTCGGCAACCCGTCCCTGGTTGATGACCGGGACTTCGCTCAGGGCCTGTTCAGCCGTGACCAGGTGGCTGGCGGTATCCGTGATCTGCACGCTGTCGGTGGTGCTGGTGGCACCGGACGCCTGGCTCGGGGTGGCAGCAGCACGCGTCGCGGCACTGGGGGCCGAGGCGGGCGGACTGTTAGTGACACCACTGATCTTGCCGGACACGATATGGCTCCTCTGTTACAGGCCATATCGGCCACGACCGGAGCAACTTTAGGAACTTTTTCACGCTCCGAATTATGTCACTCAGGCTTCCCGGAACAGCCCCGACCGGGCCGCGGAGACGGAGCAGGTCCCGCGCGGGCCGTAGGTCACGGTCTCGCGGCGGCCGTCGATGAGTACCCCCAGCCGGGCCTGGACATTCTGCAGCCGGGCGCCCGCCAGGGCGGCATTGCGATCATTCTGGGTGCGGCATTTTATGGCCGCAGCCGTGCAGTCGGCCCAGGCACCCGCCAGGGTACCCTTCGGATCGCACCACTGAAGCAGCGCTTCCAGCCCCTTCAGATCATGGGGGCGATTCAGATTGCGGCACAACACGCGCCGCTCGTCATCGACCTTCAGGATGCGCGCTACGCACTTGTGACGCTCGCGCATGGTCTCCCCGAGCGCATCGACATCGTTCGCACTCATATGGCTGTATTCACGATCGAGCAGAACCGTCAGTTCTCCCAGGGCAGTGGTTTCCTCCTGGATCAGGCGGCTCATCTGCTCGCGGCAGCTCTGCGCATCCATGTCTATTCCTTAGGGCCCGAATCCGAGCCGAGCTGTGCGGTAGTGGCGAAGGCTTTCAGAGACTGAGCCTGCGCACCGGCGCCCGCGCCCGAGGCGGCCTGGGCGTCAAATTTCTGCGCCCTCAGCAGCCCATCGGCCACACGGCCGGAATCGACCTGGTAGCTACCGTCGTTCAACGCCTGACGGATCCCGTCCACCCGCCCCTGATCGACCTCGGGAGTATTGGCAAGCTGCTGTTCCACACTGGCCAGTAATTGAGCGGCGGGGGTGATCTGCACCTCCTGCGCCGCACTGCCCGATCCGCTCTGCGGCAGCGTCTGCGCTGATGCCCCCTGCCCCGGCGCGGACTGTGTCTTGTCCGTAGCCCCTGAACCGAGGCCGGCCGGGTTCACATCCAGTCGCTGGTGGATGGTCGTCATGCTGCACGCTCCTTGGCTTGCGCCCCGCAGTATCGGGGAACCCAAGCATACCTGTTGTACTGAGTTCGCATTTTATAAGGCCACCCGCACCACGTCCGCGGATTCCACCACTCCCTCGACCACCGTCAGGGAGCTCAAGTTCTGTACCTGGATACGCGCGCCGGCCGGGGCGTCCATCAACGCTCGGCCCGAGGCCCGTATTTCCAGATCCGGACTGCCGGCCACCAGTGTGACCTGCTGACCGCGGTGGATCACCATATCCGCGGCGAACATCTCCACGCTCAGCGCGGTACCGACAGCCAGCGGGCGCCGTACGGTGCGGCCCGCCAGTTCCGACGCCGCGGACAGGTAGGCCGTGGCGATACCGGCCGTGCGCCGCGTTTCAACCGCCACATCGGCCGCTGTGAGGCGCGCGTCCCGCTCCACCGCATGGCGCAATACCAGGACCGGGATCCGGCTCTCCACCACCACCGGCACATAGATCGTCCAGTGCGTGGGACCGGCACAGCTGACACTCACCGTGGCACGTGCCGCGAGGTTGGAGCCGGGCGGCAGCTGCGCGGCCAATGCAGAATCGCAATGTGCCAGCCGCAGACGCCGATCAAGCGACAGCACCGTGATCTGGGTTTGCGCCGAACCGGGCGGCAGCAGCGATTGCACATAGGAATGTGCGGCCGCCTCAATCCGCTCGACGGGTTCCATGACGCCCGCGCCAAGGCTCAGCGTCGGCAGTACGGCCAACAGCGCCAGGAGCGCAAGGCCGCGTCGGATGTCTGTCGCTTGTGTTGTCATGCACTGAGCAGTGCAAACGGCGCGCCAACTCCGGTCGGACGCATGTTTGCCGGCACGGCGCGGCAAGCATTTGCCGCCGCTGTGACACATCTCACGCTTATGGGGCCGAACCACGGCCGGATCCGGGCTTTTCAGCCTCTGGCATGCGTATTGCTGTCTATCCCGCAGGACACTTTTTTGACGGACCGGATTACGAGTCATGCCTGTTGGACTGGATTCATACCTGGGCGTTCACGCTGAGGCACTCAAGGTGCAGACCCAGCGCATGGACGTTCTGGCGAACAATCTCGCCAATGTCGACACGCCCGGATACAAGGCGCGCGACATCGACTTCCGTACGGCGCTGGCGGCAGCTGGCTCAACCGAAGCTGGCGTGACCCTCACCACCACTGACGCCAAGGACATTGCGGTGAATGCCACCAGCGAAGGCGGTGCGGCCCTGAAGTACCGCGTGCCGCTGGCGCCATCGCTGGATGGCAACACCGTGGATTCGCAGCAGGAGCAGGCGGCGTTCGCCGACAACACGGTGCATTACCAGGCCACATTGACCTTTCTGTCCATGCGACTGCGCAATCTCGTGACGGCGATCACGGGCCAGTAAGCGCAAAGACTCAAGGAATTCACCCATGTCCTCCTTCAAGATCTTTGATATCGCAGGCTCAGGCCTCAGCGCACAGTCGGTGCGCCTGAACACCGTGGCCAGCAATCTCGCCAATGCCGACAGCGTCAGTGGCGACCCGGCAACGGTCTACAAGGCGCGGCACCCCATATTTCAGGCGGTCCAGCAGCAGATCCAGGGCGCCTCCAGCCTGGACAACCAGAGCGAGGCTGCGGTTCGCGTCAGCGGCATCATGGAAAGTCAGGCCGCGCCACAGATGCGCTATGACCCCGGCAACCCCCTGGCGAATGCCCAGGGCAACGTCTACGCACCCAATGTGAATGTCATCGAAGAGATGACCGACATGATCTCCGCATCGCGCGCCTACCAGGACAACGTGGAGGTCATGAACACCTCCAAGGACCTCATGCTCGCGACCCTGAAGCTCGGCCAGTCCTGATAGCCAGCGCAACATGGCAACCACACTCTTAAGAGGCGCCTGATGTCTACTAGTGCAAATTCAATCGCAAGTCTGCTCAATTCCACGGCGACCACGGCCGCTGCCACCGGCCCCAGCAGCACCGCCATCCCGGCGAACATGCAGATCAACGAGACCGACTTCCTGCAGCTGATCTCCACCCAGCTGCAGAATCAGGATCCTCTGCAGCCCACCGACCCCAGCCAGTTTCTCGGACAGCTGGAGGGACTCAGCGAGGTATCGAGCCTGCAGAGCATGCAATCTGCGATGTCCGCGCAGCAGGTCACCAGCGGCGCAAGTCTGCTCGGCCAGTCCGTACTGGCGCCCGGCACCACTGCCAACCTGGCCAGCGGCGGCAGCATCGCCGGCGCGGTGAATGCACCGGCCGGAACGACCGCACTGATGGTGTCGATCGCCAATTCCAGCGGCACACCCGTCACCTCTTTCCAGGTCACACCGGCCGGTTCCGGCATGACCACCTTCTCCTGGAATGGTGCCACCAGCTCCGGCACCACCGCCCCTGCCGGCCAATACACGGTGAGCGTCAACGCAACCGTCAATGGCGCCTCGCAGTCGGTCGCGCCGATGGTTGTCACGCAGGTTCAGAGCGTCACCATCGATCCGACTACCCAGCAGCTCGATTTGAATACCAATGGCGGCACCGTGCCGCTCAGCTCCGTCGTCACGATTCTGTAACGCGCAACCCACGCCAGCATCAGGAACAAACCCATGTCATTCAATGTCGCCCTCACAGGCCTCAATGCCGCCAACCAGGACCTCTCGGTGACGGCCAACAATCTTGCCAACGTCAGCACCGTCGGTTTCAAAGGCGCGCGCGCCGAGTTCGCCGACCTGTTTTCAGCCACCCAGTCCGGTGTGAGTTCCACCGCCGTGGGCAACGGCGTGGCGGTCCAGGAGGTCGCCCAGCAGTTCTCCCAGGGTGACATCGAGACCACGGGCAACAACCTCGATCTTGCCATCAGCGGCAACGGCTTCTTTACCCTGAGCAATAACGGCGCCCTGGAGTTCACCCGTGATGGTGAGTTCCAGGTCAACAGTGCCGGGGATGTGGTGACCGCCAGCGGCGCCAACCTGCAGGTCTACCCGCCCCTGCCCAATGGTGGCTACAACACCGGGGGCCTGGCCAACCTGTCGCTAAGCTCGGGTGAGAGCGCGCCAAATGCGACCACCACGGCGTCCATTACCGCGAACCTGCCGGCCGATGCGACCATTCCGGCCGACGTCGCCGCTTTCTCGCCCACCGATCCGAACAGCTACAACAACACCACCTCGCTTACGGTGTACGACTCGCTGGGCGCGGCTCATACCGCCTCGCTCTACTTCAGCAAGACTGCGACCAACACCTGGATGGCAAATCTGTACGTGGATGGCAATGCGGTGGGATCGCAGGAACTGGACTACAGCCCCAGCGGCGCACTGACCGCTCCGCCGCAGGGCATGGTCACCTTCCCCGACTACACGCAGGCCGACGGCCTGTCCACCGGCGCGAACACCATGAGTCTGACGTTCAATTTCAGCAACGTCACCCAGTACGGCAACAACTTCGGGGTCACCGCGGTCCAGCAGAACGGCTACACCACGGGCCTCCTGACCGGCATCAGCATTGACGATACCGGCGTCGTGCAGGCGCAGTACACCAACGGCAACTCCGTCAACCTGGGTCAGGTTGCGATGGCGAACTTCGCCAACCCGCAGGGCCTGGAACAGCTGGGTGATGCGAGCTGGGCGGCCACCAACGCTTCGGGCCAGGCCGTACAGGGCGTGGCGGGCGGTTCGGGCTTCGGCAACATCTCCTCCGGATCGCTGGAAGAGTCCAACGTGGATACCACCACCTCGCTGGTTGACATGATCACCGCGCAGCGCGCCTTCCAGGCCAACGCGCAGATGATCCAGACCGAAGACCAGATCACCCAGACCATCATCGGTATCCGCCAGTAAAGGCCCGATGACCGATCATGGATAAGCTGCTCTACGTTGCGATGTCCGGTGCGAAGGAGATCCTGCGCGCCCAGGCTGCGAACAGCCATAACCTCGCCAACGCCAACACCACCGGGTTCAAGGCGGACCTGAGTGCGTTCCAGAGCCGTGCCGTGACCGGTCCGGGTTATGCCTCGCGGGTCTATGCCACCGACGCCTCGGTCGGTTGGGACAGCAGCGTCGGATCGCAGATCACGACCGGCAATCCACTGGATGTGGCCGTTCAAGGTCAGGGCTTCATCGCCGTCCAGGACAGCCAGGGGAATGAGGCCTATACCCGCGCCGGCGACCTGCACGTGGACCCCAATGGCCAGCTGCTGAACTCCGCTGGCCTGCAGGTATTGGGTGACAACGGCCCCATCAGCGTGCCGCCCTCTACCTCCGTGAGCGTGGCGCCCAACGGCAACATTTCCGTGGTACCGCTGGGGCAGACCCCAAACACGATTTCCATTGTCGGGCGCATCAAGCTCGTCAATCCGTCCAGCGACACCGTATCGCGCGGCTCTGATGGCCTGTTTCGCACCAACAATGGCCAGCCCGCTGATTCGGATGCCACCACCACCTTGGCCTCGGGAGTCCTGGAAGGCAGCAATGTCGACTTGGCAGGCTCGATGGTCGACATGATCGAACTGTCCCGCAATTTCGACCTGCAGATAAAGGCCCTGCACGCCGCCGAAGACAACGGCACCGCGTCGGCCAAACTGCTGACGTCGAGCTGATCACAAGGTAACGCACCATGGAACCGGCACTTTGGGCCGCTAAGACCGGCCTCGACGCCCAGCAGACACAGATGACGGTGACGGCTAACAACCTCGCCAACGTCAACACCAACGGCTTCAAGAAGAGCCGCGCGGTATTCAACGACCTGCTGTATCAGAACGTCACCCAGGTGGGTGGCTCCACATCTGATACCACGAGCTATCCGTCCGGCCTGCAGCTGGGCACGGGCGTGCGTGTGGTCGCGACCGAACCGAGCTTTACCCAGGGCAGCCTCGACAACACCGGCAACGCCTTGGACCTGGCCATCCAGGGACGCGGGTTCTTCCAGATCCTCAAACCCGATGGCACCTTGGCGTATACCCGCGACGGCAGCTTCCAGGTGAACGCACAGGGCCAGCTGGTGAACGCCACCGGCTACCAGGTGCAGCCGGCCATCACCATTCCGGCCGGCGCCCAGAGCGTCACCATCGCGCCCAATGGCGTGGTCAGCGTACTGCTGCCGGGCCAGACCTCACCGAGCACGGTCGGCACGCTGCAACTCGCGGACTTCATCAATCCCGCAGGTCTGCAGGATGCCGGCGGCAATCTTTCGGTGGAATCCGCCTCCAGCGGGGCGCCGACGCAAGGGGCACCCGGCCTGACCGGACTTGGCACGATCGTGCAAGGTTCGGTGGAGTCCTCCAACGTCGATGTTGTGGAGGAAATGGTCAACATGATCGAGACCCAGCGTGCCTACGAGATGAATTCCAAGGCCGTGGAAACCACCGACCAGATGCTGCAGTACGCCACGCAGAACATGTAAACGGAGACTCATGCGAACCCTCTATGCCAGCCTCTTTGGTGCCGCCCTACTTGGTCTGAGCGCCTGCCAGACCCATCATCCGACCAAGGAAGATGACGGCATGAGCTGGGCCGAAGAACCAGCGCCCAAGCCCACCAATGGCGCCATCTATCAGTCCGGCCGCGAGGTCGCGCTGTTCGAGAATCCCATTGCGCATCATGTGGGTGACATCGTCACCATTGTTCTGAACGAGCAAACCGCCGCCCAGAAGAGCTCCAGCACCAACACCAACAAGGCCACCACACAGACGCTGCCCGGCATGACCATTCTGGGCAAGGCACTCACCGTGCACGGCGTGCCAATCCTCAGCAACAGCATCGCTGACAGCTCCAAGTTTGCCGGCGAAGGCGACAGCGCGCAGAGCAACAGTCTGCAAGGCTATGTCACGGTCACCGTCCAGAAGGTGCTGCCCAACGGCAACCTGTACGTGAAGGGCGAAAAGTGGATCGGCATCAACCAGGGAGAGGAATACGTGCGCATGACCGGGATCATCCGGCCCATCGATCTCTCCGCCGACAACTCCATACCCTCCTCGCAGGTGGCCGACGCGAAGATCTCCTACGGCGGCAAGGGAGCACTGGCCGATGCCAATGCCCAGGGCTGGTTGTCGCGATTCTTCAATTCACCCTGGACACCGTTCTAATGTTTGAATCAATCCGCAGGTCCCGCAGCTGCGCAGCCTTCCTCACGGTTCTGCTGCTGCACATTGTGTTGCCGATGCCGGCGCACGCGGATCGCATCAAGGACATCGCGACGGTGACCGGTGTGCGTTCCAACCAGCTCTTCGGCTATGGCCTGGTCGTGGGCCTGGACGGTACTGGCGACCAGACCACCCAGACACCCTTCACCGTCCAGAGCATTGCCAACATGCTGGCGAGGTTTGGGGTCACCATCCCGGCAGGCAGCGTCGCGCAGCTGCAGTTGAAGAATGTCGCCGCGGTGACGGTCACTGCCGATCTGCCGCCCTTCTCCAAGCCGGGCCAGACCATCGACGTGACTGTCGCTTCCATCGGCAACGCCTCGAGCCTGCGCGGCGGGCAGCTGCTGATGACGCCACTGCATGGCCTTGATGGCGAGGTCTACGCCTTTGCGCAGGGTAGCCTCGTGGTCAGTGGCTTCGGTGTCAACGGCAAGGACGGCTCGCGAATTTCGCTGAACGTTCCGAGCAGCGGCCGCATTCCCAATGGTGCGAACGTTGAGCGCGAAGTGCCGACCAAGTTTGGCCAGGATCCGTTCCTGTTCCTGAACCTCAACACTCCGGATTTCACGACCGCCTCGCGCGTGGCCTCGGGCATTAACAAGGTGCTCGGAGCGGGCGTGGCCGAAGCCACCGATCCGGTGTCGATCAAGGTCCTGGCGCCCACCAATCCTGAGCAGCGCATCGCTTATCTGGCCACCCTGGAAGCCATTGAAGTCGAACCCGGCGAAGCCCCGGCACGCGTCATCATCAATTCCCGCACCGGCACCGTGGTCATCAGCTCACATGTCCAGGTGACGGCGGCCGCGGTGGCCCACGGTTCGCTCTCAGTCACCATCACCGAGCGGCAGGACGTGAGTCAGCCCAACCCATTCACCAAGGGCACGACCGCCACCGTCACCCCGCGCAGCGACCTCAACGTGCAGCAGGCCGACGCCCGCATGTTCGTATTTCAGGCCGGTGTGAACCTGGATGAAATCGTGCGCGCCGTGAACCGGGTGGGTGCCGCGCCGGGCGACCTGGTGGCGATTCTGGAAGCACTCCGGCAGGCCGGCGCGCTGCGCGCCGAACTGGTCGTGATCTGACCGCTAAGCGCCATGAGCACCCTGCCCATATCCGGTGACCCGGCCGCTAGCGCGGCCAGCGCCGACACCTATATGAATTTTTCGGGCCTGCAGGCCTTGAAGCGCGCGGCCGGCAAGAACGATCCATCGGCGCTGCGCAAGGTCGCGCAGCAGTTCGAGAGCATGTTCACGCGGATGATGCTCAAGAGCATGCGCGATGCCGTGGGTACCGACCCGATCTTCGGCAGCGACCAGGAAAAAATGTACCAGGGCATGTATGACGATCAGCTCGCCTTACAGCTGTCCAAGGGCCGGGGCCTGGGCCTGGCGGACATGCTGATGCGCCAGCTGCAGCGCATGAGCGCTGCGGGGGCTGCAGGAGCAAGCCCGACCAATGCTGCGCCCGGCAGCACCGTGCCCAAGGCGGCCCTGCCCGCGGCTTCCGCCGCCACCCAGCAGAGTTTCATTCAGGGATTGTGGCCGCAGGCGCAGCAGGCCGGTCAGCAGCTCGGAGTGGATCCGAGCAACCTCATCGCGCAGGCCGCCCTGGAAACCAACTGGGGCCGAAACCTGCCTCAGGACAGCAGCGGCCGTTCCAGCAACAACCTGTTTGGCGTCAAGGCGACGGGTTCCTGGGAGGGGCCCAGCGTCCAGGCAGCGACCACCGAGGTGAGCGGCAGCGGCCCGGCCACCACCATTGCACCGTTTCGCTCCTATGCGGACGCGACCCAGAGCTTTCAGGATTATGTCTCCCTGCTGCGTAACAACCCGCGCTACGCCGCCGCGCTCAATACCGGAACCGACGCCCACGCCTTCGCGACTGGACTGCAGCGCGGCGGCTACGCGACTGACCCGGAGTATGCAAGCAAAGTCAGCGCCGTCGCCAGCAACATCTCCGGCCACCTGGCCATGGCCCTTCGTGGACTCACAGGCCTCAAGTCCGGCGCCGAGCTGCCGACAACTGTGACTACGAGCACGCTGTAAAGGCTGATTCCGAATGGCTGATGTACTTGCAACCAGCGTCTCAGGACTGCTCGCGTTCCAGAAGGCGCTGAGCGTCACCAGCAATAACGTCGCCAATGTCGACACGCCGGGCTACAGCGTCGAGGCCCCACAATTCACGCCGCAGCCGGGCGAGACCACCGGTATTGGCTATTTCGGCACTGGCGTTGCCATCTCCGGGGTAACCCGCAGTTACAGCGAACTGCTCGCCGGCCAGATGCGCTCCTCGCAAAGCAGCTACTCCAGCTTCAACAGCTTCGCCACCACCGCCGCCTCGATCGACAACATGCTCAGTGACACCACCACGGGCCTGGGCGCGCAGGTGCAGAATTTCAGCAATTCACTGCAGACTTTGGCCAATGCCCCGACGCTGGCCTCCAGCGGCACGGCGGTACTGAGTGCCGCCCAGTCACTGGCGCAGTCGATCCAGGGTTATGCCAGCCAGATCAACTCAGTCGACCAGAATGTCGAGGGTCAGATCAGCAGCAATGTTCAGGAAATCAATTCCCTGGCGGGCAGCATCGCCACCGTCAACGGCCAGATCTCGCAGATCCAGAACTCCGGGCAGTCACCCAATAGCCTGCTGGACCAGCGCGATGAGCTGATTGACCAGTTGAGCCAGTACGTCTCGGTGAACACCGCGACCCAGAGCGATGGCACGCTGAATGTCTTCATCGGCAACGGTCAGGCCCTGGTCAGCGGTGGCACGGCTGAAACCCTGACGGCGATTCCCAACCAGTACAACCCCACGCAATTTGACGTCGGCCTGCAAACGGCCGGCAGCGCGGCTGTCGTGGATGTCACCGGATCGATTACCGGTGGTTCGCTGGGCGGTCTGCTGTCCGCGCGCAGCCAGGTCATCGAACCCACGTTGAACGCGCTGGGCCAGATCGCCGTCGGCATTGCCACCATCGTCAATCAGCAGCAGGCGGCGGGCCTGACCCAGACAGGCGTCCAGGGCCAGCCCATGTTTGCCGTCGGTGGCGTGCAGGTCAGCAACTCGGCCAATAACACCGGCACGGCGCAGGTGACCGCCACCAGCACTTCCTTGTCGACGCTGACCACGGACAACTACACGCTGACCGACAACGGTGGCACCTGGCAGCTGTACGATGAGACTTCCCAGCAGCCTGTCACCATCACCAGCGGGGACGGCAGCGCCGGCACCCCGTTTACGGCTGCGGGTCTGTCCATCGTGGTGAACGGCGCGGCCAATAGCGGCGACAGCTTCCTCATCGAACCCACTGCCAACGCGGCCGCCGGATTCGGCGTCCTGTTGACCAGCCCCACACAGATCGCATCGGCGGCGGCTCTGCAGACCTCCGCTGCCACGGCCAATACCGGCACCGGCACCATTGCCGCGGCGACCGTCACCGACCCGACCAATGCCAACTTGCTGACGCCGACCAACATCGTGTTCACCTCGGCCGGGCAGTACCAGATCAACGGCACGACCTATGCCTATACGCCAGGCGCGGCGATCCTGGGCAATGGCTGGACGACTTCAATCAGCGGCACACCGGCTGCGGGCGACACCTTCACGGTCAGCAGCAATGCGGGAAATGTCGGCGACAACTCCAATCTGTTCGCCATGATCGACGGACTGAATTCGAGTGCCCTGAACGGCGGCTCGGCTTCCATTAACGGAGCCACCAGCTCGCTGGTGAGCCAGGTGGGCGCGCAGACCCAGCAATCGCAGGCCAATGCGCAGGCGCAACAGGCCGTGAATACCTCCGCGACCGATGCCGTCAACAACCTCTCAGGCGTGAACCTCGATGAGGAAGCGGCCAACATGGTCAAGTACCAGCAGGCTTACCAGGCCTGCGCGCAGATGATCCAGGCCTCCACGACGATGTTCAACACGCTGATCACAGCCATCACCACGGCCTAACACCATGCGCATATCAACCGTCGGATTCCAGACTGATGCCTCCAATCAGATGCAGGCGCTGGAAGCTGAGATCGCTCAGACACAGCAGCAGCTGTCGACCGGCATCAAGCTGCAGAACGCCGCGGACGACCCGGCCGGCATGGCGCAGGTCGATCAGCTCAATGCGCAGATTTCCGCCTCGCAGCAGTACCAGACCAACGGCAATACGCTGAATGCCAATCTGCAGATCGAGGAGCAGTCCCTGACCACCGCCACCTCGACCATGCAAAGCGCGCGCGACCTCGCCCTCGAGGCCAATAACGCTGCACTCACCAGCTCGCAGCGCCAGGACATCGCCACCCAGGTACAGCAGCTGCTGCAGCAGCTGGTCAGTACCGCCAACAGCACCGACTCGAACGGGAACTTCCTGTTCTCCGGAGAAGCCACCGCCACCCAGCCGTTCGCGCAGTCCGGCACCGCGGTGACCTACAACGGCTCAAACGGCGTCAGTCAGGTGCAGATCAGCCCGAATCAGCGCATCTCCAGCGGCGACTCCGGAGCCAGCGTTTTCGTGAACATTCCGGGCGGCAACGGCACATTCACCACGGCGGTGGGCGCCGGTAACACCGGCACCGCCACCATCGGCCCCGGCACGGTGGTCAATGCGTCGCAGTGGGTGCCCGACACCTACACTATCTCCTTTACCGATCCGACCGACTACACGGTGACCAACAGCGAGGGCATTACGGTTGGCGGGGGCACCTATACCAGCCCGGGGACGATCGCGTTCAACGGCACCAGCACCACCATTACCGGAACTCCTGCCGCCGGGGATACCTTCACGGTGGCGCCGGCGGGCACCTCCAGCGCCTTCAATACGCTGTCGAGCCTTATCACGACGCTGAATGATCCCAGTCTCACGGCCGCGCAGCTCTCAACCCAGATCGGCACGGCGGTCGAACAGATCGACGGTGCCGTCAATAATTTCAACCAGGTCCAGGCCTCCGTGGGCGCGCGCCTCAATGCCGTCACGGCCGCCAATACTACGGCGCAGAGCACCCAGACCAGCATGACCGCTACGGTGTCCTCCCTGCAGAACGTGGATTACGCCGCGGCGACGACCCAGCTGTCGACCCAGGAGCTCGCCCTGCAGGCCGCCCAGGAGTCCTATGCCTCGATCGCGCATATGTCCCTGTTCCAGTACTTACAGTAATCCGTGACGCAGTTCATACCTTGGAGTCCCTAAGTTTCTCAAGTTCCCGCGGTGGCCACCGATAACCAATCAGACACAGCAACCGGCCAAGGTGGCCGGATGTGCAGCGCGACGGACTGGTGTCCGGCGCCTGAGTTAAACTTCAGGAGTCTCTGACAATGTCACTAGTCCTCAATACGAACATCAGCTCGCTGATCGCCCAGAACAGCCTGACGTCTTCTGGCGCGCAGCTGGCCACCTCCCTGCAGCAGCTGTCCTCGGGACTGCGCGTAAACACGGCCGCGGATGACGCAGCCGGCTACGCCATCATCCAGGGCATGACGTCGCAGATCAACGGCATCAACCAGGCCGCGCAGAACGCCAACGATGGCGTCTCGCTGGCACAGACCGCCTCGGGCGCGCTCTCTGAGGTCACCAATGACCTGCAGACCATGCGCGACCTGGCCGTCGAGTCGCTGAATGCCACCAACAGCAGCACCGACCGCGCCGACCTGAATGCGCAGTTCACGCAGCTTGCGGCCGACATCGACAGCGTGGCCTCGACCACGCAGTTCAACGGCGTGAACCTGCTGGACGGCTCGTTCCAGGGCGCGGACTTCCAGGTCGGCGCCAACGCCGGCCAGATCATCAGCGTCTCCTCGATCGCCAGCACGGCGACGACCAAGATCGGCAATTTCTATACGACCAATGGCAACGGTGCATACAACGCCGGCGCGACTGTGCCGCAGACCGTTCCCCCCACTGCGAACACGAACATCGCCGATGGCGACACGGTCTCCTTGACGGTGTCGGTCACTGCCGGCACGGCCACGGCGCTCGGCACCTCCATCTCCACCGGCCCGATCGCCTTGACCGGCAATGCCGCCACCGACCTGTCGAGCATCGCCAGCGCGATCAACCAGGCGGTTGGTTCAAATGACGGCATCGTCGCCACGGTCGCCAAGGACGCGAACGGCAATGCCACGGGCATCAACCTCAGCTCCGCCAACGGTGCCGCACAGCAGGTAGAAATCGGCGTCGCCTCCGCCACCGGTACGCTGGGCACGGTCCAGACCGGTGACCCGACCGGTGCCACGACTTTGACAGACCTGGGAATCGGAACGGCCAATGGCGGTACCGATGCGGTCACGAATGCGGTCGTGTACAACCTCGGCTCGGCCGCTACCGCCGCCCCCGCCAACGCCTCGGCCACTGGAGTCGTATGGGCAGGCACCGGCAACACGGCCGGCACCCTGGGTGACGACGGCACGGGCGCGGCCCTGAGCGTGACGACCGTAGACAATTCCAACCTGGTGCTGATTTCGATCGACAACGCCCTGCAGCAGCTGGCCACGGAGGGCGCGCAGCTGGGCGCCTACCAGAATCGCTTCCAGGATGCGGTCACGAGCTTGAACACCAACTCGACCAACCTGACCAGCGCCCGCAGCCAGATCCAGGACACGGACTACGCCTCGGCCACCTCGGCGCTGTCGAAGGCCCAGATCCTGCAGCAGGCCAGCACCGCGATGGTGGCCCAGGCCAACACCATTCCGCAGAACATTCTGACCCTGTTGCAGAAGCTGCCGTAACGGTGCATCGAAGAGCTGAAAACACTTTCAGACGAGGCATGGGTGGGTTCCGCAAGGCTCCCACCCATCGCCTTTTTCGGGGGCGTTCGCGGCTCAGGAAACTTGAATCAAGGGGTAGTAGCCGATGACGACCGCCAACAGCGTCAATACCAGCACGGTCAATACCGCCAGCGGTACCACCGGCGCGCCGGTGTCAATCGCCAGCAGCTCCAGCGCTGCGGCCGCCGGCGGCTCCGTCATCAATGTCAGTTCATTGGTTTCACAGCTGGTGGCGGCAACGCAGGCACCCCAGGAAGCCCTGATCAACACCCAAACGCAGGCGGTCACGGCGCAGATTTCGGCGTTGGGCACCCTGAAGAGTTCGCTGTCGACGTTCCAGTCCGCGCTGAGTACCCTGGATTCCCCTTCCGCCTTTGACACCGAGACGGCCAATACCAGCAACTCCGCCGTCTTCACTGCCACTGCCACTTCCGGCGCGCCGGTCGGCACTTACGGCGTATCCGTGACCCACTTGGCCCAGGCGCAGCAGATTCTGTCCGGCTCCCTGGCGACCAACGGCGCAACGGCGCTGGGCCCGGGCACCCTGCAGCTGAGCCTGGGTAACACCAGTTTCAGCATCAGCGTCGACAGCACCGACGACACCCTCAATGGCATCGCCGCCGCGATCAACTCCGCCAGCGGCAACCCCGGCATTACGGCGACCGTGCTGCAGGGTACGGATGGCGCCCATCTGCTGTTGTCCTCCACCCAGACCGGGGCTGCCAATACCATCCAGGTGAGCGAGACGGATTCCGGTACCGCGCTGGCCGCCTTGACCTACCCGGCACCCAATCCGGCTGATCCGGGCACCGATCTGCATTACACGGTGCAGAGTGCCGCCCAGGATGCCGAATACAGCGTCGCGGGTGTTGCGGCCACCAGTCCGACCAATACCATCACCAGCGCGCTGAACGGTGTCACGCTCACCCTGACCGGCCCGACCGCCGCGGACACCACGGCCTCGCTGAGCGTGAGCACGGATACCGCGACCATCCAGGGCAACATCAGCGCCTTCGTGTCGGCCTACAACACTCTGGTTGGCTCGTTCTCGAGCCTCGGTGGCTTCGATTCCACGACCTCCACCGCGGGTCCCATGATGGGCAATGCTGTGTTGTCGGGCATCGAAAGCCAGGTCCAGAACGCGCTCTACAGCATCGTCAACACCGGCTCATCGACCTACAATTCGCTCGCCAGCATCGGCATTACCACCAACAGCGATGGCACGCTGAGCCTCAACAGCAACACCCTGTCGAATGCGATGTCGACCAACTTCAGCGCGGTCAGCGCGCTCTTCAGCGGCACCAACGGGGTCGCCACGACGCTCAATACGGTGCTCACACAGGCGCTGAGCAGCACCGGATCGATTTCCACTGACAGCCAGTCCCTGGTCAGCCAGGAAAATGCGCTGAGTGCTCAAACCACGCAGCTGAACACCCAGATGACCGCCCTGACGGCCAGCCTGACCCAGCAATACTCGGCGCTGAATACGCTGCTGTCCTCACTGCAGACGACCTCTGCCTATCTGACCCAGGCCTTCGCCAGCCTGCCGACGGTGCAGGGAACACCCAACGCCTAAGCGTCGGGTGTGCGTCTCAAGTTCGAGGCCGATGGGCCGTTACAAGGCTTAGCGGCATTGCACGGGTAGGAGTACGGCGATTTGAGCAGCTTCGCGGGACAATCGAAACTTGCGGCCTATCAAAGCGTATCGGTACATGGCGGTGTCGCCAATTCCGATCCGCACGGGCTGGTCATGATGCTTCTGGATGCATGCGCCGAGCGGCTGACAGTTGCCGCAGGCTGCATCGAGCGGCGCGAAACCGCCCGCATGGCCAAACTGCTGCACAGTTGCGTAACCATCATCGCTGAGCTTCGCGGCAGCCTCAATTTCTCCGCCGGTGGTCCTCTGGCCGAAAATCTCAGCAGCCTGTACGACTACATGATTCGTCAGCTGCTGTTGGCCAACGCCGGCAGCAATGCCAGCCTGGTCAAAGAAGTGCTCGGTCTGGTTAACGAAATCCGCGGCGCCTGGAGCGCCATCGGTCCGCAGGTGCGCGCCAACGGCACCGGATTGCCGTCGCAATTGAGTCCGGTAGCGCCGGAGGCGCTGCGCTAGGCTCGCCCGTAGCACGCGACGCGCGCAATTGCCAGCCAGCCAGTCGCATGGCGGCAACGAGTTCTGTTGACGTGACAGCCTGATCAATCCTCCGTTTTCAGTCCCTGTGACACACCTCACCGTTCCCGTACTCACGGCAGCCTGCGCATCAAGATTCCATCTGGCGAGCCGATGAGGGACGTCGGACACGGCTTCATGTGGAGCCACGGCGGCAATATGTAACGTGCAGTTGCCGCTGCCCTCGGCCTCTTTCGGAAACGGTGAATCATGTCTTCAATCATTTCTCTGCTCAGTGCGGCCCAGATTTCGGCCCTGAGCACGACGCAAATCAGTCAGTTGAAGACCGCCGATTTCGCAGCGATGGGTTCGGTTCAGACCAGCGGCCTCACCACCGCTCAACTAAGTGCGATTTCCGCACCAGACGTAGTCGCCATCAGCCCAGCGGCAATCGCGTCCCTGCAGGCCTCGGTGCTGGCGTCCTTGGCGGTCGACCTGTCGGCCAGTCAGCTGACGACGACTAATATTGCCGCCGTAGCCACAGCCGGTGCGCTCGGCACACTGTCCACGGCCGCCATCGCAGGCCTTAGCACTACGCAGGCCGCCGGCCTCACCAGCACACAACTGAGCACGCTGTCTTCCGTTGATTTTCAGGCCATCTCCACCAAGGACTTGGCGAGCATCTCCACCACCACCATCGGTGCGCTCAGCTCCGCCACCCTCAGCCAGCTGTCCACCGTGCAGCTGCAGAACCTGAGTGGTGCGCAGATCGCCGCCGCCGCCGCCAACCTGACCACCTCTCA
>Ga0210385_10000316_pt1 | contig 39494 bp, 37 predicted proteins | sample IncBWH26OmetaG_FD_160107 | JGI IMG/M metagenome (GOLD analysis project Ga0210385, IMG submission 160107) | Forest soil microbial communities from Barre Woods Harvard Forest LTER site, Petersham, Massachusetts, United States - Inc-BW-H-26-O ...
AGTCGGCTACGGCCGGTATCCGATTCATGTGATGTTTTCATCGGCCTGTCGGGGTCAGTTCCTCATGGCGAATGTTGTCGTGGTCGGCTCCCAGTGGGGCGACGAAGGCAAGGGCAAGATCGTCGATTGGCTCTCCGAGCAGGCCGACATCGTCGTCCGCTTCCAGGGTGGCCATAATGCCGGCCACACGCTGGTGATCAACGGCACGACCTACAAGCTGTCGCTATTGCCCTCGGGCGTGGTGCGGCCGGGCAAGCTCTCGATCATCGGCAATGGCGTCGTGCTCGACCCGCATGCGTTGCTCAACGAGATTGCCACGTTGAAGAAGCAGGGCGTCACCGTCACGCCGGAGAATCTACGCATCGCCGAGAACACGCCGCTGATCCTGCCGCTGCATCAGGAGCTCGACGTCGCGCGCGAGAAAGCCTCGGGCAAGGGCGCGATCGGCACCACCGGCCGCGGCATCGGGCCGGCCTATGAGGACAAGGTCGGCCGCCGCGCCATCCGGCTGATGGATCTCGCCGACCTGCAAATGCTCAACGGCAAGATCGAGCGCCTGCTTGCCCATCACAATGCATTGCGGCGCGGGCTTGGCATGAGCGAGATCGCGCCGCGCACGATCTACGATGAGTTGGCCGCAGTAGCGCCCAAGGTTCTACCCTACATGGACTCGGTCTGGTCGCTGCTCGACGATCGGCGCCGCGAGGGCAAACGCATATTGTTCGAGGGCGCGCAAGGCGCGCTGCTCGATATCGACCACGGCACTTATCCGTATGTCACGTCGTCGAATACGGTGGCGGCGCAGGCTGCGACCGGCTCGGGGCTTGGGCCCAACGCCATCGGCTATGTGCTCGGCATCTGCAAGGCCTACACCACCCGCGTCGGCGCCGGGCCGTTTCCGACCGAGCAGCTCAACGAGGTCGGCAAGACGCTCGGCGAGCGCGGCAAGGAATTCGGCGTCGTCACCGGACGGCCGCGGCGCTGCGGCTGGTTCGACGCCGTGCTGGTGCGCCAGACCGTACGCACCAGCGGCATCCGCGGCCTGGCGCTGACCAAGCTCGACATTCTCGACGGCTTCGAAGAGATCAAGGTCTGCGTCGGCTATCGGCTCGACGGCAAGGAGATCGATTATCTGCCGGCGAGCGAGCATGCCCAGGCGCGCGTCGAGCCGATCTACGAGACCATCGCCGGCTGGCAGGAGAAAACCGCCCGCGCCCGCTCGTGGGCCGAGCTGCCGGCCCAGGCCATCAAATACGTCCGCCGGATCGAAGAACTGATAGGCTGCTCGGCGGTATTGTTATCGACGAGCCCGGAGCGTGAGGACACGATCCTGATGCAGAACCCGTTCGAAACCTAAGCGATGAAATTTAAGACAGCCCGGCGTAAGCTTAATCCATGACCGACTACCAACCGCTCATAGCACGAGCCATCGAGGGGCTTGGCAAAAGCACCGGCGAAGCCCGCCGGGCGCTCTATGAACGGGCCCGCTCCGCGCTGGTCACGCAGCTGCGGGGCGTCGAGCCGGCGCTTTCGGAATCCGAGATCACCCGCGAGCGTCTGTCGCTCGAAGAGGCGATCCGCAAGGTGGAGGCGGACGCCGCGCGCAAGTCCCGCATGGAAGCGCGAACCGAGCCGCGCTTCGAACCCCGCCCGCTCAAGCCGCCAAGTCGTCCGGCCCCTGCCGCAATGCCGGCGCCACCGCCGCCGCCCCCTGCGCCGCCCGCTGCCGAGCCGCCGCAGGCGGAACCTCCTCTTGAGGCCGAACAAGACGAACCGCCGCAGGATTTCAACGAGCCGGAGCAAGCGGCACCGCAGCCGCCGCCACGGCCCGCACCGGCCACCGCACGCGGCCGGCTGTTGAGCGCGCGCACGCCTTCGCTCGGCCGGGAAGGGCTCAGGGGTTTCCGCGACGTCGTGAACGAAGTCGACGATCTGGGCTCCGCCAGCGCCCGCGCGGCACAGTCCGCGCGCGACACGCGCGACACCTATGAGCCGCAGCCGCGCCGCTTGCCCCGCGACGACGATACGCCGCCGGCTCCGTACGAGCCCGAGCTCGATCTGGATGATTTAGGCGCGCACGATGACGCCCCGCGGCACCCGCCGAGCCTCGAACAGTCCTTCGAGCTCGACGAAGAGCGGCCGTTTCCGTCGCAGCCGGGGCGGGCGCATTCGCCGCGACCCCCGGGCGCCGACGACGACTACGAGCACACCCGCCCGCCGCGCTCTTACTCGTCGTCCGTGATCGGTGGGTTTATCAAGCTCGCCGTGGCGGCGTGCGTCATCGGCATCGTCGCGGCGCTGTTTGCTTGGCAATGGCCGAACATGAAACGCATGGTCGCGCAATTCGGCGCGCGACAGCAAGTGCAGACCACGCCGGCGCCGGCGCCATCCGAGCCAAAATTCCCCGGCCGGGTTCCGCAGGAGCAAACGCCCGGACAGGCGGCCAATAGCGGCGCGCCCGGCAATCAGGCGGCGCCGGCGGTGGCGCAACGGGTCGTGCTCTACGAAGAAGATCCGAACGACCCGAATGGCAAACGCTTTGTCGGCTCGGCGATCTGGCGCACCGAAACTGTTTCGCCGGGCGCGGGCTTGGCGCCGGAACTCGTCGTGCGCGCCGATATTGAAATCCCGGACCGGCGGATGACCGTGACCTGGTCGCTGCGCCGCAATACCGACAAGGCGCTGCCGGCGAGCCACACCATCGAGATCATGTTCAACCTGCCGGCCGATTTTCCGGGCGGCGGCATCGCCAATGTGCCGGGCGTGTTGATGAAGCAGGCCGAGCAGGCGCGCGGCACGCCGCTTGCGGGGCTGGCGGTGAAAGTCACTAACGGGTTCTTCCTGATCGGCCTGTCCGCGGTCGACGCCGACCGGCAGCGCAATATGCAGCTGCTCAAGGATCAGGAATGGTTCGACGTCCCCATCGTCTATACCAATGGCGGCCGCGCCATCATGGCGGTGGAAAAAGGCCCGCCCGGCGACCGCGCCTTTGCCGATGCCTTCGCGGCGTGGGCCAAGTAAAGGGGCAAAAGCGAGGCGTGAGAACTTCCACGTGGTCAGCATCGTAATCAGCGGCTGACTGTGACAAAGAGAAATATGGTATCCACGTAGGAAGCATAGCATTTTGTTTTTGCCGACGGCACGCCGATGACATCCAAAGTCTTCATCAGTTATCGCCGTGACGACAGCTCCGGCTCGACCGGTCGCCTTCATGATAGGCTTGAGCGCGAGTTCGGGCGCGACCTTCTTTTCATGGATGTGGATGCCGCAATCCCGCTAGGCGTAAACTTCGTCAAGATTTTGCGTGAGGAGGTCGCCAAATGCGACGTGCTGCTCGCCGTGGTCGGTCCCAACTGGCTGAATGCGAGAGACGATAAGGGAGATCGTCGACTTGATAACCCGAGTGATTTCGTGCGCATCGAAATTGCGGCCGCGCTGCAACGTGACATCCCAGTGATTCCAATACTGCTTGACGGCGCGAAGATTCCAAAGATCGAACAACTGCCCGACGAACTCGGAGAGTTGACGCTGCGGAATGGTCTTGAGGTCCGACATGCCTCCTTCCACGGCGACGTCGATAGGCTAGCTCGTGGACTCAAGAAGATATTAGATCAAATCGACGCGGTAACGACGCCGCGATCGTCGCCCGATGAAAATACGATAGAACAGGAAATCGCCTCTCTGCAGCGAGCTGAGAGCGAACGAAGGCGCCAAGAAGAAGCCAAGCGCGCGGAGGAGGAAGCCCGCGCAAAGACCGCGGAAGCGCAGGCACGCGAGCGCGAGGTAGCAGACCAGCGCATACACGAAGCAGAGGCTCAGCGACGACGCGTTGAGGAAGAGCGCCGTCAAAACGAGGTGGAAGCGCGGCGCCGGACCGAGTCGGAACAGCGCCGTCAACAGATCAAACTCGCGGCCGGCGAGCAGGCGCACAGTAACGCGGCGCCGAGCAGTACAACGGCAATACGTTCCCGCCGCAGCAATATCTGGTTCGCCACGGCCTTGATTATTGTCGTAGCGATCGCGGCGACTGCAACATGGCGATGGGCGATTATCGCCGGCACCGGTTCCGCACCGCCGCAAACGCCCGCGGCTGCTCCTAAATCGCCCGACCAAGTGGCGCAGGACAATGTCGCCGCTCAGGTACCCGGCCCCGTTACGTCCAGCAATAAACCCACACCAGCAATCGCGCAGCGGGCGGTTCTCTATGAGGAAGATTCGAACAACCGGCAAGGCAATCCCCTTGCCGGTTCGACCCTCTGGCGTACGGAAATGGTTTCGCAGGGTCCCGGGCCCGCCTCGGAACTTGCAGTGCGCGCGGACATCGAAATTCCGGATCGGCGGATGACCGCAACGTGGGAGCTACGCCTCAACACCGACAAGTCGCTGCCGGCGAGCCATACCATCGAGATCATGTTCAACCTGCCGGCCGATTTTCCCGGCGGCGGCATCGCTAGCGTGCCCGGCGTGTTGATGAAGCCAAACGAGCAGGCGAAAGGCACGCCCCTCGCAGGGCTAGCGGTAAAAGTCACAAATGTTTTCTTCATGATCGGCCTGTCCGCGGTCGACGCCGATCGGGTGCGCAATCTGCAACTGCTCAAGGATCGAGAGTGGTTCGACATTCCCATGGTTTATACCAATGGCCACCGTGCCATCATGGCGGTGGAAAAGGGCTCGCCCGGCGATCGCGCCTTTGCCGATGCCTTCGCGGCGTGGGCCAAGTGAGCCTATTTATTGCTATAGTCAGCCGGTCGTAATGGTCCTGCACTGGGAGTAATTCATTGGCGACGCGCGCGAAGACGAGTTCACCTGATACCGGCGCGGTGCAGCCGGCCGCGAGTCCACACATCGCCTCGGCACTGCGCACACTCGACACCGAGCGCGACGGCGTCGCAGCTTTGGCCACCGCCATGTGCGATGGACTCGGCGCCCGTTTCGTCGCCGCCGTCGAAACGATCCGCAACGCCCGTGGCCGCGTCATCGTCACTGGCATGGGCAAGTCGGGCCATGTCGGCCGCAAGATCGCCGCGACGCTCGCCTCCACCGGCACGCCGGCTTTTTTCGTGCACGCCGCCGATGCGAGCCACGGCGACCTTGGCATGATCACGCCGGACGACGTGATGCTGGCGCTGTCCTGGTCCGGCGAAACCGAAGAGCTCAAGGACCTGATCAATTATTCCCGTCGCTTCCGCATCCCGCTCATTGCCGTCACGGTCAGCGCCGATAGCACGCTGGGTAAGTCCGCCGACGTCGTCTTGGCGCTGCCGGCAACACGCGAAGCTTGTCCGCATAATCTCGCGCCAACGACGTCCTCGCTGATGCAGCTCGCGCTCGGCGACGCCCTTGCGATTGCGCTCCTCGAAAGCAAGGGGTTCAGCGCGATGGACTTCGGGGTATTTCATCCGGGAGGGCAGCTTGGCGCGGCGCTCAAATTCGTCCGCAATGTCATGCATCCCGGTGCAGCCGTGCCGCTGATCGAATGCGGCGCGCTGATGTCGGAAGCGATCGTGGAAATGACTGCCAAGGGCTTCGGCTGCGTTGCGGTGACCGATGGCACCGGCAAGCTTGCCGGCATCATCACGGATGGCGATTTGCGCCGCCACATGCGAGCCGACCTGCTGCAGCTGACGGTCGATGCCGTCATGACGACATCGCCGATTGTTGTGCGGCCCGACCAATTGGCCAGCGAGGCGCTGCAGCTGCTCAATTCATTGAAGAAGCAGGCGCTGATTGTCGTAGAGTCGGACAGGCCGGTCGGTATCGTGAATTTTCACGATCTGCTGCGCGTCGGCGTGGCATGAGATTGCGCGCCGCCCGAGCGCGGCGGTCAGTACAGGCCGCCGCGCGTGACCGCCGTGTCGTCATCGCCCTGAGGTTCGGCAGCCGCTGCTGGAGGGGCACCCGGCGCATTCGTCTTGGCGTTGGTGGCAGCAGTCTTGGCCGGTTCCGTCTCGGCTTGCCGATGCGCGACGTAGTCGTCGTAACCCGGTGCACCCGGCCGCGGCGGCACGCCCTCGGGCAAGCCACCGGCCCAGTGCGGCCAATGATCGGACGTAAAGCCGGCCACGGGCCCACACGACCCCAGCAACAAGCCGAGACCGAGCCCCATCAATGCCACGGAGAGCCGTTTGACTATCATGCCAGCCACCGGATTGTGCCCTGATCTGGGACCTGCGCTGCTTTCGTGGCGGGACTGTGATGTCCTAAAAAGGCGCGGGTCCCGCATCACCGAGGGCAGCACCGTTGTTTGGCGCACGATTTCGAGCAACTAAGCTTCTATGGTCTCGGTGTGAACGATTTCCTAACCTGCCGTCAATGGCGCCGATGACGTATCGACGACGCTCCGCGATGCCGCCACAGCACGCCACGTTGCGCGTGGCGCTCATGCTGACGCTCATCCTGTTGGCCGGATGCAGCAGCTTGGCAGGACCGCAAGAGGGTGCGGCGACCACACCTTTGAATTCGGATTACCGACACATGATCGCCACACACCTCAAAGCCTCATTCACGAAGTCTCCGCTGACAGGCCCTGCCGAGATATCGGACCCGCGTTGGGTTCTGGCCAACAAGGGATGGAGCTGGCAGGTGTGCGTTCGCTTCCAAGATCGCGGTCACCAGCGTACATATGTGCTGTTCTTCAAAGGCTCGGAATTTTTCGATGAGCGATACGCAGTTCAAACCGATGCCTGCGACGCGCAAACCTATTCCGAATTCGATCTGGGTTTGGGTGGGATGAGGCCGGGGGCGGTCGGCGATCCGGGGCCGCTGTATTAGATGCGCTCGATGATCGGCGACAGGTCCGCGCGATGAATGACGGCAGCGGCAACGGGTGGCTCGTGGGCGGCGCGGTCATCGTGATCTTCGCGGCGTTGATGAGCGCGCTGCTGATCGTCGCACTCTACCCGTGGCTCGAGCGCTATGCGCTTGCTAGGCCGAATGCCCGTTCGTCGCATCGCACGCCCACGCCGCAAGGCGGCGGCATCGCCGTCATCGCGGCGACACTCGGCGCCGTCGGCGTCGCGCTCGCAATTTTCGCGCTGGGCGCTTCGCCCGACTTGAACCTGCCGAAAATTGTCGCGGCAGTGCTGATCATGACCTGCCTCGGCGCGATCGACGATATTCGGCCGCTTCCCGCCGGTCTGCGCCTGATTTTGCAGGCTCTCGTGGTCGCGAGCGTCATCTACACCCTGCCCGATCAGCTCCGTGTCGTGCCGCTCTTGCCATGGTGGACCGAACGGCTCCTGCTGCTGATCGGCGGCTTGTGGTTCGTCAACCTGGTCAACTTCATGGACGGCATCGACTGGATGACCGTCGCGGAAGTGATACCGATCACCGCCACGCTCACGGCGCTCGGAATAGCGGGCGCGCTGCCGTCCTACGGCACGGTGCTGGCGCTTGCGCTCGGCGGCGCCATGATTGGATTTGCTTACTTCAATCGGCCCACGGCCAAAGTTTTCCTCGGCGACGTCGGCAGCCTTCCGATCGGTCTCATTCTCGGTTGGCTGTTGCTGCTGGTCGCCGGCGGCGGCCACCTGGTCGCCGCTATCGTGATGCCGCTGTATTATCTCGCCGACGCCACGATCACCTTGTTCCGACGCCTCATCCGGCGCGAGCCATTCTGGGAGGGGCACCGCACGCATTTCTATCAGCGCGCCACCGACAAGGGGTTTGCGACGATGGCCGTGGTCGTGCGCGTGTTCGCCGTGAACATCGGCCTCGGCGTACTCGCGGTCATGTCTGTGATCGTCCCGGGCAGGCCGAGCGAGATCGCGGCGCTGACGGTTGGCGCGATCCTCGTCGCCTGGCTGCTCTTGGCCTTTGAACGGGGCCGGACATGAGCCGCGTCCTGGTCACCGGCGCGTCCGGTTTCATCGGCAGTGCCGTGGTCGCAGCCTTGGCCCGAGACGGCCATACGGTGCGCGCGGCTGTGCGGCGACCGCATCTGTCGTTCCCCTACGGTGTCGAAGTGATGCAGCATCCGGATTTGGCGGAAGCATTCGACTGGCAGCCGCTGCTGCAAGGCGTCGATCGGGTCGTTCATCTGGCCGGCATCGCCCATACCCGCGGCGCCGACGCCGCGACATACGATCGCGTCAACCGGCTGGCAACGGCGCGGCTGGCAACGGCCGCGGCGCAAGCGCATGTCGGGCACTTTGTCTTTATTTCCTCGATCCGCGCGCAAACCGGGCCGGCGGCCGATCATGCCCTGACCGAGCGCGACCCGCCGGCGCCGACCGAGATCTATGGCCGCTCAAAGCTCGCCGCCGAGGAGGCCGTGCGCGGCAGCGGCGTGCCGTTCACGATCCTGCGCCCGGTGCTGCTCTATGGCCCGGGCGTGAAGGGAAATTTGGCGCTGCTCGCGCGCGCCGCCGCGACGCGCTGGCCGCTTCCGGTCAAGGATTTCAGCAACCGCCGCTCGCTCCTTGGCATCGACAATTTCATCTCGGCATTGGCCTTCGTGCTGGCGACGCCGGCCACGATCGGCGAGACCTACGTGGTCGCCGACCCCGGAATTCCGCCGCGGCTGTCCGACGTGTTTGCGACGCTGCGGCAGGCTCGAGGCCGCCGCACGTTCATCATGGCGATGTCACCGGACTATATCGAGCTGCCGCTGCGCCTATTCCGGCGCGCCGACGTCTGGCACCGCATCGGCGGCAATTTACGGGTCGATGCCGGCAAGCTGATCGCGGCGGGCTGGCGGCCGGCGCACGATACAAGGGGCGGCCTCACCGTCATGGCTCAGGCGGCGGCGCCGCGAAAGTCGGGCACCGCATCGCGCAGCACGCGGTAGATCGCCTCGCGTTCTTCCCGCACCAATCCCTGCTCCAGCATGGCGAGCCAGCCGCGCATGGAATCGAGCGGCGGCTGCACCGGACGGGCGGCGACGACGCCGACGAAGCCGATGTCCACCATCGGCTCCTCGCGTGCGAACAGGATTTCCTGCATCCGCTCGCCGGGGCGCGTACCGGTGAACACGATATCGATGTCGCGGCCCGGCTCGAGGCCGGCGAGCCGGATCATGCGCTCGGCAAGATCGACGATCTTCACCGGCTGGCCCATATTGAGCACATAGACCGAGACGTCGGAGCGATTGAGCCCGAGCGCGTGGCTCGCCGCGGTGACGACGAGATCGCAGGCCTCGCGAATGGTCATGAAGTAGCGCACCATGTCGGGATGGGTGACGGTCACGGGACCGCCGGCATCGATCTGCGCCTTGAACTTCGGCACCACCGAGCCGGTAGAAGCGAGCACGTTGCCGAACCGCACCGCAATGAGTCGCATGGCGCGGCGGTCGCCGTCGGTGCGGCGCGAAAAATCGGCATCGAGCGCCTGACAATACATTTCGGCAAAGCGCTTGGTCGCGCCGAGCACCGAGACCGGCTCGATCGCCTTGTCGGTCGAGATCATCACCATTGCCGCCGCGCCGGCCGCGGCGGCGGCGTCGGCGACATTGACCGAGCCGAACACGTTGGTCTTGATGCCCTCCTCCCAATTCGCCTCCAAGAGCGGCACGTGCTTGAGCGCCGCGGCGTGGAAGACGATGTCGGGCTTAAACTCCGCCATCAGCCGGAACACGCGGTTACGGTCGCGGACGTCGGCGATGCGGCCGTCGATCACCGGCCGGGCCTGCTTGGTGGCAAGAGCTTCCAGCACCGCATGCAGCGCGGGCTCGGAATTCTCGATGATGAGCAGCCGCGACGCGCCAAACGCGATGACGCGGTCGCAAATCTCGGCGCCGATCGAGCCGCCGCCGCCGGTCACCACGACCGATTTGCCGTTGAGGAAGGTTTCCAACCGCGCATACTCGATCTTGACGCTTGGCCGCAGCAACAAATCCTCGACATTGACCGGCGCCAGGCGCGGCATTTCGCCTGCGTCATCGAGCGAAGGCAGCCGGCTGACCGCAAGGCCGAGGCGGCGCGCATGCATCAAGGTCGCTTCGGGTTTTGCATCCGGCTCGAATGCCGACGGGGTGAAGATCACCCGCGAGATCGCGGTGTCGCGTTGCGCAAAGTCGTTGACGACGGCATCGAGCGCGGAAAAATAACCGAGCACGGGAATGCCCCGTATCGATTGCCCCTGATCGCCGGCGGATTGCGAGAGGACACCGACCGGCCAGATTTTTTTGACCGCGCCGCTTTCGATGGCGCGCAGCAACACCTCGGCGTCGGCGGCGCGGCCGAGCACAAGTGCGGGATTGGCGGCCTCAGCGCGAGCGTGATGCCGGGTCCGGGTGTAGCGGAAATAACGATAAGCAAGCCGCGGTCCGCCGAGGAAGACGAATTGCAGGACCCAATAGAGGACGATGGTGATCTTGCCGAAGAAGAACTGCCCGAGCACGTTGGGCGCGACAAGCACGTAATCGAGCACCAACAAGGACACGGCGAGCACCGTCGATGCCCGCAAAATATTCACCAAATCCGGCAGCGACGCGAACCGCCACTTCGCCTCATAGAGATGGAACAGGTAATAAACGATCCCCGCATAGGCGACGAAGCCAGGCAGGAACAGGAGCAGCGGCTTTTCGCGCTCCATCAAGCCCGCCGCCTCGAAACGGATGTAGAAGCTCGCGACGACCGCCGCCGCCGTCATGACCAGGTCATGGGCGATGACGAGCGTTCTGCGCGGGCTAAAGTGGAAGGCCATCTCAACCGTGCCGCGGATTTTTCCCCGGCATGTCATTACCGGGCTTTGTCCCGCGGCGCCACCCCGGCACGATCGCGCTAGGCCGCGCGGCGCACCGCAAGCGCTTGATCCAGCGCCGTTATTACCTGGGCGGCGGAAAGCTCGTCGAGGCACTGGCTGAAACTGTCGAGGCGACGTTCACAACCCTCGAGCTGGCACGGCAGGCACGGCAAGGGATTTTGCACCAGCCACACATTGCCGCGCTGCTGGATGGTGCCGGCGGCGGCCCACGGACGGTCGAGGCCAACCACCGGCCAGGGCCCCCAGAGGCGGGGATCAGTCGGCCCATAGAGGGCCACTGTCGGCGTGCCCGTGGCGGCGGCGAGATGGGTGATCGCGGTGTCCGGACCGACATAGGCCCGCGCGGCAGCGATGGTGGCGGCAAGCTCCGGCCAGTCCAGCCTGCCGTCGAGCCGCGTGACGTCGCCGTCGCGCCAGACCTCATCGAGATAGGCGCGGTCGCCTTTGGCCCCGCTGGCGACGACGGCGAGGCCGCGCTGACGTAGAGCTGCGGCGAGCGCCCGCCAGCCGTCCATGGTCCAGCGCTTATACGTGAACATCGGCGCGGCATGGACGACGGCAAAAGGCTGCGCCGGGATCAGATTCGATTGCATCCCGCCTGCCGGACAGACGATTTCCGGCACGGCGGGAATGCCGAGCAGCTCGGCGAGGCGGAGCACATCGCGAACGCGATGCTGTTGCCGGTCGGTGACATAAGAGCGGCTCAGCGCCAAGCGCTTCACCGTCGCCGACAATCCACCCGGTTCGATGAGCCCGACGCTTTGCCGGCCCGCGATCCAAGCCAACATCGTCGGCCGGTCGCCGGTCTGGGTGGAGAGCGCAACGTCGTAACGGCGCGTCAGCCGACGCAGTAGGGCAAAAGTTCCGCCACCGCCCAGACGTTGCGGTACGGCTATGACTTTGGCGAGGTCGGGATTACCGGCCAAGATTCCTTCCGTGCCGGCGAACACCAGTGCCTCGATCGAAGCGGCGGGGAACGCACGCTTGATGCTGCGAATGAGCGGCGTGGTGAGCAAAACGTCGCCGAGCCGGCGCAATGCCACCACCAGCACGCGGGGATTGCTCGGCAACGCAAGCGGCGTCATGGCGTCACGCCGGGCGATGCGGCAGGCCGTACAGAAGGCGGTATTTGGGCGTTGCGCAGCACGGTGCCGCCGACGATGCCGACGCCGAACACATAAAGCCAGCCCTGGCCGAAATCGAATAAATGCGAATTGACCAGCGACGATAGGAAATTCTGCATGACGATGATGGTGCCGATCGATGCCATCAATCCGGCGCCACGAAACAGCAAAACATGCGCAGCCCACATCGCCAGCAACACCGCGGCGCCAGCGGCACCGAGCTCGATCGCCACGGCAAAAATCTGGCTGTGCGGATTGACCGTCGTAACGGCTGAAATGGAACCGGCATCGCCGGATGCCGCCAGGCGAAACTGCTCGGCAATGGATCCCGTACCGTGGCCGATAATGGGCGCCGCTTCGACGATTGCCGCCGACTTCCTCAGAAACTCCATGTGCAGCCCGGTTGAATTGACTTCGTCCATGTTCAGATAATCGCGCAGCTCGATGAACGAATGCATCACCCGCGAGTGCAAATAAGGCGATGCGGTCAACGCCAAGCCCGCAAGCGCGGCCGCGACGATGCCGGCAAAGGCGACGCCGCGCCAGCCGAAATAGCGGTAACCGAGCACAATGGCGAGAAGCGGCGCGACCGCGAAGGTGGTGCGGCTGGTGGCGACGAAGGCGATATTGGCGAGGAAACAAGCGGCAAGTCCGAGCAGCGCCGCTACGGTTCGCCATCGGGCTTCGCGCCAGCGCTCACAAGCCGCACTGATGAGCCCGAAGGCGCAAACGAGAAAGATGCCGCTCTGCAAAATGTAGTCCTTGACCGGCACGCCATATGCTTTGACGTGCGCGCCAAAAAGCGGCACGTGCGCGAGGGCCCGCGTTGGTAGCAGAGCAAAGAGCGACGACAGCGCCAGCAGCACGGTCGCCGAAATGAGAAAGCCATAGCAGGCACAGGCCCCGCATCGCGAGCGGCGGAATTGCGCCAGCAGCAAAGGGATGGCCAAGAGACGATGGAAACCGCCGAGGCCGTCGATGCGCTCGGCCCAAGGCACGTCGGCCCATAGCATGCCGACGGCGGCGAAGAGCCACAGCAGAACCGGCAAGCCGCCCGCGGCGGTCAATAGTTCGCGGCGCCCGTCGGCAATGGTCAATGTCGGCAGCACGGCCAAGAGCCAGAGCACGATCAGAACAACGCTCACCGACGTTGACCACGGCAGCGACACCACGACGGCCACGGCGAGCCAGTCGGTGGCCTGTTGCAAGCTGCGCATATCGAGCGTCATGGCTTAAGCCGCAGCATCAGGTTTTTGTGCCGGCTCAGCGCGGCAAGTTCATAGCCGCATCCCTGCATGACCGACATTAAATCGACATTCCAGCTTGCGCGCGAATCTTCGATGATCACCAGGCGCGGCCACTGCCGCGGCGGCGCATCGCGAAAAAATGGTGCAAGGATAACGTCCTCCAGGCCTTCGACGTCGATCTTCAAGGCATCGACGGCGTCAACGCCCTCGCCCGCGAGCACCTCCAACAGCGTTTGCGAAGCTACGCGTACCGTTTCAGTCGGCACCTCCGCCCGATCGATTTTCTTCGTCCGCGTGCCGCCGCGGTCGCGCCGGTCCAGCTCGACCGCAACGACACCTGCTTGGTCGCTCAAGGCCTTGGCGATGATCGTGATCGGCACGCCCGGATTGGCGCCAACGTTGAACTCAAGCCGGCGAAGATTTCCCGGCTCCGGCTCGATGGCGAGGATACGGCCATGCTGTCCCGCGCATGATGCGACGAACAGCGAGAACAGGCCGACATTGGCGCCGATATCGACGAAGGTGAATGGCCGGCCCTGATTCTTGGCCCGCGCAATGTCGGTCTCGAGCGCGTTGAGCTCCTCCGGCTCGTACATCCGCGGCGTGAACAATAAATTTTTCTCGCAGCCGTTGTCGCGCGGATGCAGCCGCATGCGCAAGCCCCAGCGCTCGACGTCCAATGCACCGTCGGGATAGTTGAGACGCATGGTGACGGCGCGGCGCAGCAGGATGGCGAGACGCAATCCGGCCCAGGTGTCCGGCAGCGGTTTGGTCATGGCCATGACCGTCCGGTCCAACCACCCTGGTGCCAATGCGCCGAATGTCGGAGTGCCGCTATTCATTGTCGTAACGCCGACAGCCCGCGCTCGGCGCGGATGCGTTTGCTGGCGAGGATGGCGTCAAGCCGGCGCTGGTTTTCCGCCAGCCGCGACCGATCGGCCTCGGCGTGCCACAAATGCAAGACGCCGGTCGCCATGCGGCCGTCCTTGCGCCGCACGCCGGCACGCATCAGCCGCACCAGAAGATCGGAATCCTCGCGCCCCCAACTGGCGAAGCCACCCTCGAATCCGTCGACGGCAACGAGGTCCGAGCGCCAGATGCCGAGATTGCAGCCTTGCGCGCCGCGCCAATCGTCCGTCCGCAATTTGCGCAGCGGCCCGAGCGGCAGCGTGAGGAGCGGCGCAAGACGCTTGATCTCCTTGGCACGCCGAACCCGCCACCAATCGGCAAAGGTCCAGCGTTCCGGTTCGAGTTTTTCTTTCAGGATCCGCTCCGAAAGCGCTCGCGACAACAGCAGCCGATTGCCGGTCACGAACCATCCGCGCTTCGCCAGCGCGCGGTGCGCGGCGACGAAATCCGGTCGTGCGACGCAATCGCCGTCAAGAAAGATACAATAATCGCCGGACGCGACAAGGATCGCGCGGTTGCGGATTTCGGCGAGGCGGAAACCGTCGTCGGGATGCCAGACATGATGCAGGCGGCCGTTGAAACGCGGTTGCCACGCTTCGATCAGTTCTTTGGTCTGCGGCGCGGAGCCATCATCGGCGACCAACACCTCGAAGTCGGCATCGCTCTGGTGCGCGAGCGACCGCAGCACCGCATCGAGCGCGTCGGGACGATTATAGGTCGCGACGATAACGGAGATGCGTTCGGCCACGACGGCACTGCTCCAAACAGGTGTTAGCGGCCTGGTCTGCGCGCGATGCTTTTCACTCGGCCGATTTGGCCGAGCGGCGCACGATCCCCGTCGTCGAGTGACCGGGCACGAGTTCGACCAGAACCACCGTCCCGCCCGCGGCTTCGACAACGTCGCCGCCGACGACCTCCTCGCGCGTGTAATCGGCACCCTTGACCAGCACCGCCGGCCGTACCCGCTTGATCAGCTCGAGCGGCGTGTCCTCCTCGAAGACGACGACGAGATCGACCGCTTCGAGCGCGGCGATCACTTCGGCGCGGCCTTCGGCGGGGTTGATCGGCCGGCCGTTGCCTTTGAGCCGCTTGGTCGAAGCGTCGCTGTTGAGCCCGACCACGAGGCGGTCGCAGGCGGTGCGGGCCTCGGCCAGCAATTTGATATGACCGCGGTGCAGCAGATCGAAGCAGCCATTGGTGAAGCCGACGCGCAGGCCGTGCTTGCGCCACTCCGCGAGCCGCTCGTCGAGTACCGACCAGTCGAACACGATCTTGTCCTCGGGCGCGAGCGAGGCCGCGGGCAGGATACGGTGGCGGAGCTCGGCCAACGAGACCGTCGCCGTGCCGCGCTTGCCGACGACCACGGCGGCCGCGGCATTGGCGGCACGCATGGCGGATTCGAACGGCGCCTGCATCGCCAGCAGCACCGCCATCACAGCTGCGACCGTGTCGCCGGCGCCGGAAACATCGCGGATCTTGACCGGATAGGAGGGGATATGGATCGGCGCATGCCCATCGCGGTGGAGCGTCATGCCCTCCTCGCTGCGGGTCACCAGCACGGCTTCGCTTTCGACCAGGCGCGCCAGCTCGGCTGCGGCTTTGGCGATTTCCGCTTCGGTAGCGACCGGGCGATGCACGGCGGCGCCGAGCTCCTGGCGGTTCGGCGTGATCAAGGTCGCGCCACGATAGACGCTGTAATCGTGACCTTTCGGATCGACCACGACCGGTTTGCCATGACGCCGCGCGGCGTCGATGACGGCGCGGATGACGCGCGGCGTCAGCGTGCCTTTGGCATAGTCGGACAGCACCACGGCGCCGACCTGCGGCATGGTTGTTTCGGCCGAGGCGATGATCGAGTCTTCGCTGTGCGCGCTGGTCGGCGCGGTGGTTTCCCAATCAGCGCGCATCAGATGGCTCGAGTGGTGCTCGGAGACGAAGCGCACCTTGCGCGTGGTCTGCCGCGCCTTGTCGATCACCAGATCGGGCACGATCAGGCCGTTGAACTTGCCGAGCGCATTGGTCAGCGTCAGACCCGCCTCATCGTTGCCGATCAGACTGACCAGAATGCATTTCGATCCGAGCGCCGCGATATTGCGCGCCACATTGCCGGCGCCGCCGATCTCGATCGCGCTGTGCCTGACCGCGAGAACCGGCGTCGGCGCTTCCGGCGAAATGCGCGTGACTTCGCCATAGACGAAATCGTCGAGCATGAGGTCGCCGACGCAGAGCACGGTCTGCTTCGCAACAAGCCTGAAAGCGTCTTCGAAATCAAACATCCGTTGCCTGCGAAAGCCTTTGGCCCTTGCCTACCGGTAGCGGTCGGCGCGATCGAGATATGTCGTCACGTAGCGCTTCACCGCCTCTTCGAGCGGCGTGAACGCGGCATTATAGCCGGCCCGCCGCAGATTACCGGTCTCGGCTTGGGTGAAATACTGGTAAGCGTCGCGGATCTCAGCCGGCATGTCGATATATTCGATGGTCGGCTCGCGGCCGAGGCCTGCGAACATGGCGCCGATCAGGTCGCGGAAGCTACGCGCCGCGCCGGTGCCGACGTTGAAAATGCCCGACACTTCGGGCGTGGCGAGCAACCAGCGCACCACGGCAACGGCGTCGTCCACGTAGATGAAATCGCGTTTCTGCTCGCCGTCGGCGATGCCTGAGCGGTGCGACTTGAATAGCTTGATGGTCTTGCCGGCCTTGGCCTCGTCGAACCGCTTGGCGACGAGGCTCATCATCTCGCCCTTGTGGTACTCATTGGCGCCGAAGACGTTGAAGAATTTCAGCCCCGCCCATTGCGGCGGCATCTTTTCCTTGCGCGCGGCGCGTTCGACCACGGCCATGTCGAACATATGCTTGCTCCAGCCGTAGAGGTTCATCGGCTTGAGCTCTTTGAGAGCATCGATCGAGCAGTCGTCGGAAAAGCCTTTCTGGCCGTCGCCGAAGGTCGCGGCCGACGAGGCGTAGATGAAGGGCGTGCGCGTCGCCGCGCACCATTCCAACAACCGCAGCGACAGCCGGAAATTGTTTTCCATGATGGCATCGCCGTCGGTCGCGGTGGTCGAGGAAATGGCGCCCATATGCACGACCGCCTCGAGCTTGCGGCCGTCGAGCCAGCGCAACAGATCGGCCGGCGGCACGAAGTCGGCGATTTGGCGATTTGCGAGATTGCGCCACTTGCCGTCACTGCCGAGGATGTCGTTGACGGCAATGTCGCTGCGGCCGGCCTCGTTGAGGCTCGCCACCACATTCGATCCGATGAACCCGGCCCCGCCGGTGACCAACAACATCGACGCCGTGACCGGTTGCGGTTTGCGTCGGACTTGAGCCGACCAGCTGCTCCTTTGCCCCAGTCCGGCGCGATGAGCAACACTGGGCGGCCTGATCAGCCCGGCCAGGATTAAAGGTCGCCTTCCAATATACTGAATTTGTATTCATAATTATAATATGAATTTAAATTCATTCTATCGCGATTGCTGGGCTCAATAGACGCCAGGCTGGCTTCGTTATTGCCTTTGGCAATTTCGAAGGCACGTATTACCGCTACACCAAGCGTCACGAGGCAGCGCGGCGTTGGCGCCGCCACCGAGCGGAGCCGCTCAGGCGCGAATAGGATTGAGTGGCGCCCACCGTGATGGATCAAAGCTCCAACGACACATTCGCCGACCGCCCCGCCGATGAGAGGCTGGACCGCAGCCCGATATTGATCGTGCCCTACATGTGGATCGGCGACTTCGTACGCTGCCACACCGTCGTTCAATTGCTGCGGGCGCGATTTCCCGAACGGCCGGTCGATATGCTGACGACGACGCTATGCGCGCCGCTCACCGATTACATGCCCGGCTTGCGCCAAGCCATCGCTGTTGATCTTCCGCGCAAAAGTCTCGCTTTGGCGCAGCAGAAAACGCTCGCCGCGCGGCTCAAGCAGGAAGACTACGGCACCGCGCTGATCATGCCGCGGACCTGGAAAGCGGCGCTGGCGCCGTTTGTTGCCGGCATCCCCGAGCGCACCGGCTTCGTCGGCGAGGCGCGGTTTTTCCTGCTCAACGACTTGCGCTTCGGGGAGCGCGGCTTGCAGCGCATGGTCGATCGCTGCGCCGCGCTGGCGCTGCCGCCCGGCGCCGCTTTACCGGCGCAACTGCCGGTTCCCGCGCTCAAAGTACCGCCGGCCGAAGTTGCCGCGTGGCGCAGCCGCCGCGGGCTTGCCGCCGAGAGCCGGCCTATTGTCGCGCTGGCGCCCGGCGCGGTCGGGCCGTCCAAGCGCTGGCCGAGCGCGTCCTATGCCGCACTGACCCGGCGCCTCCTCGCCGACGGCTTCGCCGTCTGGGTGCTCGGCGGCCCCGACGAAAATCCGCTGGCTGCGGAGATTGTCGGCGCAACCGACGCCCGCGATCTCACTGGAAACGACCTGCGCGATGCCATCCTGGCGCTGGCATCGGCTTCGGCGACGGTCTCCAATGATTCCGGTCTCCTGCACGTCGCCGCGGCGCTGAGCACGCCTTCGATCGGTATTTTCGGCCCGACCAGCCCCTGGCATTGGTCGCCGCTCAACCCGCTGGCGGCCACCATGGAAACCAAGAGCGTACTCGATTGCCGGCCCTGCCACATGCCGACGTGCCGGCTCGGCCACCACCGCTGCATGCGCGACATCGACCCGGACGAGGTTTTTGCCGCAACCCGCCGCGCGCTGGCGGCAATCGCGACTGTCGGTTGAAGCTTGCCGCCGCCTAACGTGGTATTCACCGAATCGGAGTAGGGCTGACCGACATGACAGTCCTGGTCACGGGCGGCGCCGGCTATATCGGCAGCCACATGGTCCATGAGCTCGCCGATGCCGGCGAGCGCGTGGTCGTGCTCGACAATCTGTCGACGGGTTTCGACTGGGCCATCGCCAAAGGCGTGCCGCTCGTCGTCGGCGAGACCGGCGACCAGGCGCTGGTGGCGCGCCTTATCCGCGAGCATGGCGTCGACGCCATCATCCACTTCGCCGCGTCCATCGTGGTGCCTGACTCGATGCGCGATCCGCTCGGCTATTACCGCAACAACACCATGAACTCGCGCGCGCTGATCGAGTGCGCCGTGAATGGCGGCGTACGTCACTTCATCTTTTCCTCGACCGCCGCCGTTTACGGCAATCCGACCGAAATTCCGGTGAAGGAGGACGCCCCGACGCTGCCGATTTCGCCTTACGGCTGGTCGAAGCTAATGACGGAGATCATGCTGCGCGACGCCGGCAACGCGTACGGCCTGCAACATGTGATCATGCGCTACTTCAACGTCGCCGGCGCCGATCCGCAAGGGCGTACCGGCCAATCGACCAAAGCCGCCACGCATCTGATCAAGGTCGCGGTCGAGACCGTGCTCGGCTTGCGTCCCAAGCTCGACGTATTCGGCGACGACTATCCGACACCCGACGGCACCTGCATCCGCGATTACATTCATGTCAGCGATCTGGTCCGCGCCCACGCCGACGCGCTGCGCTACCTGCGCTCCGGTGCACCGTCGCTGACGCTCAATTGCGGCTACGGCCACGGCTTCTCGGTTCTGGAAGTGATCGACGCGGTCAAGCGCGCCTCGGGCGTCGACTTCAAGGTCGACATCGCGCCACGCCGGGCCGGCGATCCGGCACAGATCGTGGCACATTCCGAGCGGGTCCGAAGCGAACTCGGCTGGCAGCCGCGCTACGACGATCTTGCTGCCATCGTGCGCGATGCTTTGGCCTGGGAACGCGAACTGATGACGCGCCGGACCACGCCAACCGGCCAGAGCCGCAAAGCCGCCGTTTGAGCCTCCGCCGTGGGTTCCCGCGGGCCGACAAAATCCTTGAATTCACTTGAACATCCCGCCCCATCCGGGCATGAAACGGGCTCACGGCGAGTTGCGACAAAACCGGCCGCAGTGGAGTAAAATGAGACGCGCATGACAGCTTCCACGGCCGATTCCGACAAGTATTCGACCGGCATCCTGGTGCGCCGCCTCCTGATGGAAGTGGCGCTGACGCATTGGCGGCTCTACGCCATCGGCTTCGCGCTGATGCTGGTCGCCGCGGCGGCGACGGCGGCCACCGCCTATCTGCTCGGCACCATGATCAACGAAACCGTGGTGACGCACAATTTCCGCGGCATCGTGTTCGTCAGCCTGGCCGCGATGGGCATCTTCACGGCGAAAGGATTTGCCGCCTACGGCGGCGCCGTGACGTTGTCGCGGATCGGCAATCGCATTATCGCCGAAAATCAGCGCCGCATGTTCGACAAGCTGCTGCACGAAAACATCGGTTTCTTCGCCGACCGTCATTCATCAGAATTCATCGCCCGGCTCACCACCGGCACGGTCGCCGTCAGCCAGGTGATCAACCTTCTGATCACCGCCATAGGTCGCGATCTGATGTCGCTGATCGGGCTGTGCATCGTCATGGTGGTGCAGGATCCGGCGATGTCGGTCGGCGGACTCATCATCGCGCCGCCGGCGTTCCTGTTCCTGCGCAAGCTCATTCGACGGGTGCGCGGCATCGCCCGCACGCAATTCACCAGCGGCACGCAGATCATCGAGACCATGCAAGAGGCGCTGCAAGGCATGCGCATGGTCAAGGCCTTCGCGCTCGAAGACGAGATGCGGCGCCGGCTCGCCGTCGGCGTCGGCTCGGTCGAGCACGAATCCAACAAGATGGCGCGCGTCGCCAACCGCGCCAGCCCACTGATGGAAATGCTCGGCGGCTTCGCCATCGCGCTGGCGTCGATCTATGCCGGTTACCGCGTCATCTACACCGGCGCCATGCCCGGCGAATTCGGCTCCTTCCTGGCGGCGTTCCTGCTCGCCTATGAGCCGGCGAAGCGCCTTGCCCGTCTCAATATCGACCTTACCAACAACCTGGTCGGCGTGCGCATGCTCTACGAGGTGATCGACAGCCCGGCCGGCGAGCCGGACGACGACAACCTGCCGGCGCTGACACTGACCGAAGCGCTGGTCGAGTTCGCCAATGTGCAGTTCGCCTACCGCGCCGACACGCCGGTGCTGCGCGGCATGAGCTTCGTTGCCCAGAGCGGCCAGGTCACGGCGCTGGTCGGACCCTCGGGCGGCGGCAAATCGACGGTACTGAACTTGCTGTTGCGGTTTTACGACGTCGACTCAGGCTGCATTTTGATCGACGGCCAGGACATCGCCGGCGTATCGCGCGGCTCGTTGCGCCACGCCATCGCCTATGTCGGCCAGATCACCCACCTGTTCCGCGGCTCCATCCGCGACAACATCGCGCTGGGGAAACTCGACGCCAGCGACGCCGAGATCATCGCCGCCGCCAGGGCTGCGCACGCGCACGATTTCATCTCGAGCTTCCCGGCCGGCTATGACACCCCGGTCGGCGAGCACGGCTTGCAGCTGTCGGGCGGGCAGCGCCAGCGCGTCGCGATTGCGCGCGCGCTGATCAAGAATGCGCCGATCATCCTGCTCGACGAGGCGACCGCCTCGCTCGATTCCGAATCCGAACGCTACGTGCAAGAGGCGCTCGCCGAACTCTGCAAGGGGCGCACCACGATCGTCATCGCCCACCGGCTGTCGACGATCATGCACGCCGATAACATTCTCGTTGTCGAGAACGGTGCCATTGTCGAATCCGGCCGTCACGACGAGCTCTTACGCAAGAGCGGCCGCTATGCCTTGTTCTACCGGCTGCAGCTTCGGGAGCAGTCGCCCGCGCTCGAGCCGGTCGCCGCGATCGCCTCGCATGGCTGAGCAGTGCTTTGACCAAGGCGCCACCTGGGCTATAAGCCCGGCGTTTCCGCTTCCCCTCGAACACGAAACGTCCTCATGAGCACCGACGCTAAAAGTTATGTTATTCCGCAGCCGCCGCAGGCTTCGATTCCCGTTGCCGGCACCAACAAATATTTTCCGGTCCGCCGCCTGTGGTGCGTCGGCCGCAATTACGTCGAACACATCAAGGAGATGGGCCAGGACGTGCGCGAGCCGCCGTTCTTCTTCGCCAAGCCCGCCGACGCAATCGTGCCCGACGGCGGCACGGTGCCCTATCCATCGCTGACCAAGGACATGCATCACGAGGTCGAGCTGGTGGTGGCGCTCAAAAGCGGCGGCCGTAACATCAAGACCGAAAACGCGCTTTCCTGCATCTACGGCTATGGCGTCGGCATCGACCTTACGCGTCGTGATTTGCAAATCGCCTCGCGTGACATCAAGCGGCCGTGGGAGATCGGCAAGGCGTTCGACCATTCGGCGCCGTGCGGGTCGTTCAAGCCCGCGGCCGAGATCGGCCACCCGTCGAAAGGCCGTATCGTGCTCAAGGTCAACGGCAAGGTGCGCCAGGACGGCGATCTCAATCAGATGATCTGGAACGTGCCGGAGATCATCGCGAAACTCTCGGAGATGGTCGAATTGGCCGCAGGCGACATCATCATGACGGGAACGCCGTCGGGCGTCGCCGCCACCGTTGCCGGCGACAAGATCGAGTGCGAGGTCGAGGGCGTCGGCACGCTCAATGTCGCGATCGGCCCGCCGCTGACGTAATGTGCTAGCCTGTTCCCTCGCTGGGGATAGGTAGTGACCAGTGAACCGACTTCTCAAACCGGCAGTCGCTGCGTTTTCGGCCCTGGCCATTGGCGCACTCGCCACACAAGGGTTGCGTGCCCAAGGCGGCGGCGCTGTTTCAGCTCCGCCCTTGTTCCAAGGTGATGACGCATTTACCGGCTCGGCTCAATGCCTTCACTCGGCATCGGCGAGCTGCCGCAGGAAGCCCCGGTCGCCTTCGCGGCTCAACGCCGATTTCGGCAATGGTACGGCGCCGCTGTCCGACGTCGGCAGCGCCTCGGTACGCGTCCGGGGTGACGCGGCGGCAGTTCGTTTAGACGCCCGCCGCACCACGATCGCAGGCGTGCTTGCCGCGCTGAATGCGGCGTTCGATATTTCCTACCGCTCTCCGATTGCGCTCGATGAGGAAATCAACGGCACCTATGCGGGATCCTTGCGGCGGGTGATATCGCGCGTGTTGGACAGCTACAACTACGTGATCGAACAGAACGACGCAAAACTCGACGTCATCATCCTCGGCAGGCGTGGCGATCGCGCCGTCCCTGTCGCCATGCCGGTCAATCCGTTCCACCCGTTGCGCGAGCGCCGGCGACCGCGGCTTCTCGGCACTGATAGCCGCCACGACTGACGATGCGGTGAGACGGCGGAGCGCGGATGCGCGCCCGGCGGCTGTCCCAAAGTCCCCGATCGGTAGTCCAAGTGCCTATCGGCGTTGGGCATGGCGCGGAATAGTCTTCTCCTAATCCCGCTATACTCGTTGAGATTGTATCAAGATTCCCAGATGTGCACAGAATAGCGTTCTTTTTAGCGCAATGGGCAAACTCCCATATTGCCAATTCTCCTTAAACGTGTTCGGTTTTGGCCGCGGCGTTTTGGCGCACATCCGGCATGGAATAAATCTCGTGCCGTGACCCGACGCCCAAAACGCCCGATCGCGGGGAGGAAAGCGATGGGCAAGATCATTTTGAAAGCTTTTGTATCGGCTTTGTTAGTGCTCGCAACGTCTCAGGCCTGGGCTGACGGTCACGGCGTCAACTGCCCGCGCTTTGCACCCGGCAGCGTGGTGCTGCCGCCGCCGGACATCTTCAGCCAGAACGGCGCGCTCAACGTCCAGCTCAACTATTTCACCAGAGTCGATCAGGATGGTCGCTCGCTGTTCTGCTTCCAGACGTCGGACGGAATGGAAGGGCCGACGTTGCGCCTCAATCCGGGCGATCAGCTCAACATCCTGGCGGCGAACGACGTGCCACAAGGCACCCCCGTCGAGCAGGTGTCGAATTCGCAGAACCAATGCGGCGACCTGGAAATGTACACCTCGTCGCTCAACATCCACTATCACGGCACGACCACGTCGCCGAAGTGCCACCAGGATCAGGTGATCCATACGATCATCAATTCGGGCGAACGGTTCCAATACAACGTCGCCTTCCCGAACTACGCGCCCGGTGGATTGTACTGGTACCACACCCACGTCCACGGCATCGCCGAGGCGACCGTGCAAGGCGGTGCGTCCGGTGCCCTCGTCGTGTCGGGGATTCAGAATCTCCAGCCGGCGGTCGCAGACCTGCCGGAGCGGATTCTCGTCATCCGCGATCAACCCGTCGCCGGCAATTCAACGCCGGGCAATACCTGCGCCGGCAACAACAACGTGACACCGTCGTGGGACCTGGACGTCAATTACGTGCCGCTGGAATTCCAGGCGGCGACCTGCACCTACACGCCGGCGGTCATCGAGATGCAGCCCGGCCAGCAGGAATTCTGGCGCGTCAGCAATTCCGGGGCCGATACGATTCTCGACATCCAGGTCCAGCAGGACGGCCGGGCGCAGCCGCTGCAGCTGGTGGCGCTCGATGGCGTGGCGATCAACTCCCAGAACGGGCAGCAGCGCGGCTCGACCAAGACGGTGACCGACATCCTGTTGGCGCCCGCGGCCCGCGCCGAGTTCATCGTCACGGCGCCCAATCGTGGCGAGACTGCAAGCCTGGTAACGCTCAACATCGATACCGGTCCGATCGGCGACGTCGATCCGACGCGGACGATCGCCACCATCAAGACCGACAATCCGACGCAACTTCCGAAGGTTCCGCCGGTCGCGAAACAGATGCCGAATGCGATGGACGCGTCGCAACAGCTCGGCAACCAGCAGCCGACAGTGCACCGCACGCTCTATTTCTTCGAGGTGCTGTCGGACCCGACCAATCCGAATAGCCCGACCAACTTCTACATCACCGTCGACGGAGCGCCGCTCCAGCTGTTCGATCCGAACAATCCACCCGCCATCACCACCCATCAGGGAGCGGTCGAAGATTGGACGATCCAGAACAGGACTGGTGAAAATCATGAGTTCCACTTCCACCAGATCCACTTCCTGGTGATGAGCCAGAATGGATTCTCGGTGCCGCAGGAGATCGGCCAATTCCTCGACATGATCCAGGTCCCCTACTCCAGCACTGGCGCCGCGCCGTATCCGAGCGTGACTGTGCGCATGGACTTCCGCGGCGCGGATGTCGGCGACTTCGTCTATCACTGCCACATCCTTGGCCACGAGGACGGAGGCATGATGGCGATCATCCGGGTTCTGCCGCCGAGCTCGTAGGCGGCGGAACGCAAAGGCGCCATCGGCGGCGGGCGGCTGTGAGACCGCCCCTGGTCTCCTCTCCCCAGTCCGAGTGCTTGTCATGTTCAGCAAGGTCAGGCTGCGACGCGCCGTCATCATCCTCGCATCAGGTTTTGTCATCGTGGCTGCGGCGATCGCGGTGAACCGTGCATCACAATTGAACGCGGCGCAGCAGCTGCCGCAGATCGGCGGCCATTTCGCATTGTCGATGCCCGACGGCCGCCGCGTGACCGACGCGACGTTCCGCGGCAAATGGCTGCTGGTCTATTTCGGCTATACGTCCTGCCCCGATGTCTGCCCCACCACGCTCAGCGCCATGACGCTGGCGCTGGACAAGCTCGGGCCGCTCGCCGACAAGGTCCAACCTGTCTTCATCACCGTCGATCCCGAGCGCGACACCTCCAAGATCGTCGGTGAGTACGTCAAGGATTTCGATCCGCGTTTCGTCGGGCTGGTCGGCTCGCCGCAAGAGATCGGCACCGCAGCCCGGGAATTTCACGTCTATTACCGGGTGCGGCAGCTCGGCAATAACGAATACGTGGTCGACCACAGCTCGTTCATCTATGTGCTCGATCCCAACGGCGCATTCGTGCGTCTGCTGACCGGCGATCTTCCCGGCCACCAACTGGCCGACGAGCTGCGGAAATTGATGAGCTGATGGAGCCGTGCAAGTGACTGGCATTCGCGGGCTTCTGCTCGGATGCGGCGTGGTCGCGGTGCTGGCCGCGAGCGCGGTCGCTGCTGCGCTCGCGCTCCGGGCCCCGTCTGCGCCGCGCGCGCACTTCGCCGACGCCGAGAACGCCGACGCGGTTCAAGAAGGAAAAAAACTTTATGCGAGCCACTGCGCCGGTTGCCACGGACGCAAATTGCAAGGCCAGTTGCTGTGGCAGGTTCAAGACGAGTTTTCCGGCCGGCGCGCGCCGGCGCACGACCAAACCGGCCACACCTGGCAGCATCCCGACGAAGACCTGTTCGCCATGACAAAATTCGGCCGGTTTCCGACAACGCCTCCGACGGTGAAGTCGTACATGCCCGCCTACGGGCAAAACCTCAGCGACAATCAGATCCTTGCCACCATCGCCTACATCAAGGCGACGTGGCCGCTGGGATTGCGGGTCTCGCAAGCGCTGCTCAACCCCGACTACGCCGGCATGCCGCAGAATGCCGAAACGGTGGAGTGGAGGCTGCCGCCGACCTGTCAGGCCGCCCTACAACGTGCCGGCACTGCCGTAGGCTTCAGCATCGAGGGCCTGCCGCAGAAATAAATACCCTCCCCCGCAAGCGAGGGAGGCAAAGAACAATTACTGCAGCCCTTCCGCTTTCAGCGCCTCTTGCACCTTAGGGCGCGCGGCGACGCGATCGACGTAGGCCTTGACGTTCGGCCATTTCGCCAGGTCGATCTCGATGCGCGGCGACCAGCGCAGCACCGTGAACAGATAGGCGTCGGCGACGGTGAATTTGTCGCCCATGAGGTACTGCTTGCCGGCGAGCTGCTTGTCGAGCCAGTCGAAACGCTTGCCGAGATTCTCCTTGGAGATCTTCTTGTATTCGTCGGGCGTGGTCGGCCGGAAAATCGGGCCGTAGCTCTTGTGCAGCTCCGAGGTGACGAAGTTGAGCCATTCCTGCACGCGATAGCGATCGAGCGTACCGGCCGCCGGCATCAGGCCGGAGGCCGGCTTCTGGTCGGCGAGATATTGCACGATCGCCGGGCCTTCGGTCAGGCGCTGGCCGTCGTCGATCTCCAGCACCGGCACGTAGCCCTTGGCGTTGATGGTCCAAAAATCGACCCCGCTCTTGGTCTTCTTTTCGCGGTTGTCAACCTGCTCGTATTCGAGCGGGATGCCGGCTTCGCGTGAAACGATGTGCGGCGAGAGCGAGCAAGCGCCGGGCGCGTAATACAGTTTCATGACATGAACCTCCCTGGGACCACGGCTTGGCGCCGTCCCCACTGCTTCAACGCCACAGGCATATAGAGCACGGCGGCCGGCGCCACAACGCGCGCGCTGGCTGCCGCTCCGGTCAGGCGGAACTTGAATAAAGTTGGCGCGTTGTGAAGCCACGGTCATTTGACCGGGCTTGGACTGGAGCTGATTTATGACCGCCCGCCGTATTACCTTACGCGTTCAACCCCCCGTTCCGTTCGGCGAGTTCACCATGGTACCGGCGCCGCTCAGCGGCCGGCCCGAGGCTGACATGGCCCGCGCCATGGCTGCCGCGCTTTCGGATATCGAGGCGCCGACGGCGGCCGACGTGTACAACCGGTTGCGCCAGGCATTTCCGCTGGCACCGCTGACCGCGCGCGTCGCCGCGCTCGGCGTCTTGATGGACCGCTTGCGGCGCATCGTCTGAATGACTCTATAGCCCCAGATAGGCGGTGCGGACGCGGTCGTCGGCCAACAACTTGGCGCCGCTGCCCGAGAGCGTCACGCGGCCGTTTTCCAGCACATAAGCGCGGCTCGCGAGCTTGAGCGACTGCGCCACGTTCTGCTCCACCAGCAGGCAAGTGAGGCCGTCGCGATTGAGTTCGCGGATGGTGTTGAGCACGTCGTGGATAATGGCCGGCGCCAGACCGAGCGAAGGCTCGTCGAACATGATGAGATCAGGCGCCCCCATTAGGCAGCGGCCGATGGCGAGCATCTGCTGCTCGCCGCCGGACAGCGTGCCGGCCGCCTGGCGTGCCCGCTCGGCCAGCACCGGAAACAACGCCAGCACGCGGTCTTTGTTTTTGACGCGCCCGGCGCGGGCGCGTGGCACCATGGCGCCGACGTCGAGATTTTCGGCAACCGTCAGCGTCGGAAACACCTGCCGCCCTTCGGCGACTTGGCCGATGCCGAGATTGCAGACGCGATAGCTCGGCCAGCCAGAAATGTCGTTGCCGCGATAGAGGATGTGTCCGTGCAAGCGTCGCTGCATTCCGGCGATAGCGCGAATGAGCGTCGTTTTACCGGCGCCGTTGGCGCCGACGATGGCAACGATGGCGCCCTCCTCGATATCGAGCGAAACGCCGTTGAGCGCCTGGACATCGCCGTAGAACACGTCGAGGTTCTCGACGCGCAACATCACAAAGCCTCGGCGCCGAGATAGGACCGCACCACCGCGGGATCGCGCACCACCGCTTCCGGCGTGCCCGCGGCGATCGCCACGCCGTGATCGAGCACCAGCACGCGGGCGGCGAGCGCCATCACCGCACGCATCACATGCTCGATGAGCAGGATGGTCAATCCGCTCTCGCGGTTGATCGCGCGTAACGTCGCGACCATGCGGTCGGTCTCGGTCGGCCGCAATCCCGCCATCACTTCGTCGAGCAGCAACAGCTTCGGCTCGGTCGCCAAGGCGCGCGCGACCTCGAGCCGCTTGCGGTCCGGCAAGGTCAGTGTCGCCGCGATCTGGTAGCGTTTGTCGAACAGGTCGAGCCGCCGCAACACGGCCAAAGCGCGCTCGCGCGCCATGCCGACGTCGCGGTGATGCAGCAAGGCGCCGACGATGACGTTGTCCTCGACGTTCAACGCCGGGAACGGCCGCACCAATTGAAACGTGCGCGCGATACCGCGCCGGCACACCGCATCGGGCGTCAGGCCGTTGATCGGCGTGCCGGCGAACGCGATCGCGCCGTCGTCCGGCGACATTGCGCCTGCGATCATGTTGAACAACGTGGTCTTGCCAGCGCCGTTCGGACCGATCACGGCGAAGATCACGCCCTCGGGCACGTCGAAGCTGACGGCATCGACGGCGAGGAGGCCGCGGAAACGCTTGCTGACACGGTCAAGCGAGAGCAGCGCCGTCATCGTCCGCGCTCCGCTATGCCGAGCCGGCGCGCCAGCCACGGCCAAATGCCTTCCGGCAGCGCCACGACGACGAGCAACAAACATATCCCGTAGAAAATCTGCTTGGCGCCGGGCAGATCGACACCGAACGCGGCCAGCGCCGAAGTGACGGATTCGGCCAATCCGGTGAGCACGAAGGCACCGAGGATCGGTCCGAACAGCGTGCCGACGCCGCCGATGATCGGACCGAGGATCATTTCGATCGAGCGGGAAATATTGAACACCTGCTCGGGGAACAAGTTGTTGTAGAAGAATGCGTAGAACACGCCGGCGAACGAAGTGACCGCCGCCGAGATCATCACCGCGTACATTTTATAGCGGAACGTATCGACGCCGGCAGCGCGCGCCGCCTGCTCGTCCTCGCGGATGGCGAGCCAGAAATAGCCCATGCGGCTGCGCAGCAAGAGACGCGACAGGATGAGCGCGAACACCGTCGCGGCGAGGATCACGTAATAGAACATGGTCAGACTGCCGCGCAGCCGCCACAGATCGTTGTGCGCCAATTGCGCCACCGGCAGGAACAAGCCGGCCGACGCGTTGACGATTGTCAAGTGATCGAAGCCGATGCGGGCAAATTCGGCAAATGCGATGGTGAGAATCGCGAAATAGACGCCGGCGACGCCGAAGCGGAACGCGAGGAAGCCGATGATTGCCCCGCATGCCGCAGCCACCGGAATGGCAGCCAGGAGGCCAATCCATGGGCCGATGCCGAGCCGGGTGAACAGCACCGCCGGGATGTAAGCGCCCAGTCCCGCATAGATGGCGTGGCCGAGCGAAAGCTGGCCGGCAAAACCCATCATGATGTTCCAGGCCTGGCCGGTATAGGCGAGATAGAGAATGACGATGAGGACGGTGAGCAGATAGTCGTTGGCGATCCACGGCGCGGCCAGCAACACCGCGAGCAACCCGGCAAGGAGAACGAACGCCCGGCGCGACAAGCCATCGGTGAGGCGCGCGATCATTGCAGCCATCACACGAGCCTTCTGCCGAGAATGCCCTGCGGCCGGAACAGCAGCACCAGCACCAAAATGCCGAAGGCGAACATGCTTTTTGCCGACGGCGTGAACAGCAAGCCCGCCAGCGCCTCGGTAAGCCCGATCAGCACGCCGCCGATCAGCGCGCCGGGCATCGAGCCGAGCCCGCCGGTGATGACGATGACGAAGGCGAGCAAGGTGTAGCCCGGTCCCAGTGCCGGCGTCACGTCGGTGATCAAGGTCATCATCGTGCCGGCGGCGCCGACGCAGGCCGCGCCCAAGGCAAAAGTCAGCGCGTAGAGCCGGTTGACATTGAGCCCGACCACCAGCGCGCCGGTGTAATTGTCGGCGCAGGCGCGGATCGCCTTGCCGATGAGCGTGAAGCGGAAGAACGCGAATAGTGCCGCGGTGACGACGATTGCCGCAGCCGCGGCGTAGGCCTTGGATGCATCGACGATCACCGGGCCGATTTCAAAGCTGTCGTAGGCATACGACGTCTGCACGGTGCGAGCGTCCGGGCCAAAGATGATCAACAGCGCATTGACGATGATGATCGCCAAGGCCACCACCAACAGGAACTGGCTATGCTCCGGCCGAGTGATGAAGGGATTGATCAGGCCGGCCTGCAGCGCGTAGCCGAACACGAACATCACCGCCGCGATCGGCACCAGCATGACCAGCGGATCGAGGTGAAAGCTCGAGAACAGCACGACCGCGATATACATCGCGATCGACATCATCTCGCCATGGGCGAAATTGACCACCCGCACCACGCCGAAGATGACCGATAGGCCAAGCGCCATCAGGCCGTAGACCAAGCCGGTCAGAACGCCAGCCACGGCAACGTTCAGGTAGACGCCTACCCCCACCGATCGGTCCTAAGCGCGCGTCACGCGCGATCCTGATACGACTTCATCGGCCAGTCCGGCTGGCCGTTGGCGGCCTCTTTGGGTGCGATCGTGATCAGCTTGCCGCCGCGATTCTGGATTCCGCCGCCGATGATCTTGTCGTTCTGGCCCTTGGCGTTGAACGAGATGCCGGGGCCGATGCTGGCGTTATCGGTGATGTTGGTGGTCCGCACCGCGTCGGCCAGCGCCTTGGGATCGGTCGAGCCGGCACGCTTGTAGGCGTCAGCGGCCACCAGGAGCGCCTCGAAGGTGTAGACGTGATTGGTATTGAGGTTGATGCCCGGATATTTCGCGGCCAAGGCGGACTCGAGCGCCTTGGAGAGCTTCTTGTTCGGATCGTACCAGGGCACGAAGCTCATCGGTCCGTCGGACAGCTTGCCGAGCGTCTTGATGTACTGATCCTCGTACCAGCCCGGCCCAACGCTGAGGATCGCTTGCGGCGTCCAGCGCTGCTTGGCCAATTCGCGCGTGATCAGCATGGCGTCGTTGAGGCGGCCGACGACGAGAATGGCGTCGGCATTGGTAGCCTTGGCCTTGGTCACCTCGACCGAAAGGTCGCGCGCGGCGGGATCGTAGGAAATCTCGTCGGCGATCGTGTAGGGCATATCGAACTTCGGCATCATCGCGGCAAAGGCCTTCGACATGGCGGTGCCGAAGGTATCGTTGACGCGCATGAAGACGACCGTCTTCGGCGCCTTGCCGACGATGTCGAAGACCGCCTTCTGCTGCACGAAACCGTCGCGGGTCAGCATCGGCGCGGTCGGAAAATTCCGGTACACGAACTTGTAGCCCTGCTCGGTGATGTCGGGCGCACCGGCGATATTGATGACGAGCGGAATGCCCTTCTGCTCGGCGACCTGCGCGATGGCAGTGGACTGGCCGGAATCGAAGGCGCCGACCAAAAGCTGGGCGCCGTCGCTGATCAGTTTTTCGGCGTGCTCGCGCGCAGTATCGACGTTCGATTCCGTGTCGCCGTTCATGATCGTCAAGTCCGGCAGGCCGAGCGACTTGAGAATGCCGGGCGCGATATCGACGCCGCGCTGGCAGTCTTGGCCGATGCCAGCCTCATAGCCCGAGCGCGGCAAGAGCACGCCGACTTTCAGGGGTCCGCTCTGAGCGCGCAGGATCGCGGGCGCGGCAACGGTGGCGGCGGTGGCGACGGCGCCGGCCAAGAGGTGGCGGCGGTTGGGCAGCATGTAAGTGCTATTCACGGCAATATCCTCCCAGGATTTGGCGAAATGCTAGAGCATGGTCCGGAAAAGTGGAAGCCGGTTTTCCGAAAAGATCGTGCTCCATTAAGAGTCTAAAACTGTTGCGGCGGCGGCAAGCACGATCACGTACCGAAAAGCCGCGCCGTTGCCGCAGCGATGCGTAACAGCGGGCGATCATGGCCGTTGCGCGCGATCAGCATCAGCCCAACCGGCAGCTTGGCTTGCAGCGGCAGTGAGATGGCGCAGAGGTCGAAGAAGTTGATGATCGCGGTATTGCGCAGCACCGCGGCGTTGCGCGCGGCAAAGGTTTTGCTGTCCGCCACTTCGGCGATGGTGGGCGCCACGATCGAGGTCGTCGGCATCAAAAGCGCGTCGAGCGTGGCAAGCCGGGCATCCATGGCCTGCACCAGCCGCTCGCGCTGGCGTACCATATCGGCGTAATCCGCAGCCGAAGTGGCGCAGCCGCGTTCGATGCGGGCGCGGACGTTGGGATCGATGTCGGCCGCGCGCCGGTTCATCCGGTCGCGATGGATCGCGCAGGCCTCGTAGGGCGAGATGCCGCCTTTGGCATTGATCTCGCCCATATCGTCGAACAGCGCCAACGTTTCGTGGGTAACGCGCACGCCGGCATCGTCGAGCCGTTTGACCGCCAAGGCGAATGCAGCCGCGACCGTGTCGTCCAGCCGGTCGAGCGGCAGTCCCTCGGCGACGCCGAAGCGCAGGCCGGCGAGCGCAATTGGCTCGAGCGGCAAAATATCTTCGCCGGCCATCACGGCGTCGGCCGCGGCGCAGTCGGCGACGCTCTTGCCGATCGGGCCTATGGAATCGAGCGTGGTGCTCAGCGGAAACGCGCCGTCGGTCGGCACGCGCTGCCGGCTCGGCTTGAAGCCGACGAGGCCGCACAGCGACGCCGGAATGCGCACCGAGCCGCCGGTATCGGTGCCGATCGCGATCTCGCACATGCCATCCGCAACGCTGATTGGCGCCCCGGCCGAGGAACCTCCGGGCACGCGAGTGCGGTCGCGCGGATTGCCCGGCGTGCCGAAATGCGGATTGGCGCCGATACCGGAGAACGCGAACTCGGTCATGTTGGTCTTGGCGACGATCACACCGCCCGCCGCGCGTAGCCGTTGCACGATCGTCGCGTCGGCTTTAGCCGGCACCGCCTCCTCGGCGAGAACCTTTGAGCCGGCCCGCGTCGGCTCGCCGGCGACATCGAACAAATCCTTGATGCTGACGATGGTGCCGTCGAACGGTCCGAGCGAGGCGCCGCGCGCCACGCGCGCATCGGCGGCATCGGCCGCAGTCCGCGCCGCATCGGCATAGACGGTGAGGCAGGCGCGCGCGCCCTCGCCCTTCGGATCGGCGATGCGCGCCAGCGCCTGTTCGAGGCGGTCGCGGCAGGACGCTCGCTTCATATTTTTACGCCTTCACCACCATCGACGGCTTGAGGTCCTTGAGCGCCGGCGCGCCGACCTGCTGCATGGCAACCATCAGCTCGGTGCGCAGGATATCGAGCACGCGCTCGACGCCCGGTTGCCCGAAGGCACCGAGGCCCCACAGATAAGGCCGTCCGACGGCGACACCCTTGGCGCCCATGCACAGCGCCTTGACGATGTCGGTGCCGCGGCGGAAGCCGGAATCGATCAGCACCGGCATATTGCCGGACACTTGAATGATCTCGGACAAGCTCTCGATGGTGGAGCGGCCGGATTCGTCGGCGCGGCCGCCGTGGTTGGAAACGATGATCGCATCGACGCCGGTCTCGGCGGCGATCTTGGCATCCTCCCAGGCGAGGATGCCCTTGAGCACCATCTTGGTCTTGGCCACGTCGCGCAGCCGCTTGATGTAATCCCACGACATGGCGGAAGACTGGATGTTCTTGAGCCCGGAAAGATCGGCGCCCTCGTAGATCGGATCGTGCCGCATCGAAGCTTCGAGGCTCGAATTGTCATGGCAGCCCGAGCACTCGCGAGTGTCGAGCTTACGCATGCGCAGCGCGACCTCCTGGTTGCGGCCGCCGTTGCGATCGACGGTGACGGCGATGGCGATCGAGCCCTGCCGCTCCATGCTTTCGACGTGGTGCTTGGCGACTTCGAATTTGTTGGTGGCGTAGAGCTGCGACCAGATCGGCCGGCCGCGGGCGGCAATAACGTCGGCAACAGAGGTCGAGGCTTGCGTCGAGAGGATCATCAGGTGATCGCCGGTCTTGGCCGCACGCGCGACGCCTTCCTCGCCGTCGGGGTGATAGGCTTTATGCCCGCCGGTCGGGTCGATGATGATCGGCGTTTCGTAGCGCTGGCCGAGAATCTCCGTGCTCATGTCGATCTTGCTGACGTCGACCAGCCGGCGCGGGCGGAGCTCGAATTTCAAGAAGCCCGCGCGGTTGGCGCGCAACGTGACGTCGTCGTCGACGCCGGAGGCCATGTAGCCGAAATGCGCCGGCGGCACGTTCTTGTGCATCACCGGCTCGAAATCGAACACATCGAGCGCTTCCTTGGGGCTGGCAATCAGATGGTCGTAGTCGCGTGGCGCCCAGACGAACGGATCGGCCGGCAGCTGCGGATCGGGCTCGCCCGCCAGCGCCGAAAGACCGGTGCCGGCGAACAGCGGGCTTGCGGCGAGAAATTGAATAAAACGGCGGCGGCTGGTGATTTGGGCAGCAGTCAATGGCATGACGGACGCTCCTCCGGTATTCTTTGTGGCGCATCCTATCGGGCACGGGCGCCGTTGCAAACCTTGCAGCGAACCTGCCATCATCGGCGAGTATCGACGCGCCAAGGGAATTATCACGATGCCAAACGGCAAGCCGGCAATCGCATTCATCGGCTTCGGCGAAGCGGGCCAAGCCATTGCCGCCGGTCTGCGCGAAGCCGGGTTGGAAAGGATGTCGGCGTGGGACATCCTGTTTCCGCAAGGCGCAGGCGACAAGCTACAGCAAGCCGCTGACGCCGCGGGCGTGCGCCGCGCGCGTTCGGCTGCGGACGCGGTGCGCGACGCTGACCTGATTATTTCCGCGGTCACCGCGGCCTCGAGCGTTGAAGCGGCACAATCGGTCAAGGGACATCTTGCCGCTGCGCCGTACTTCCTCGACATCAACTCGGTCTCGCCCAGCCGCAAGCAGGACACTGCAAAGCTTCTCGGCGATGCCGGCCGCTATGTCGATGTCGCCGTGCTCGCACCCATTTATCCGGCGCGGCATCAGACGCCGATGCTGCTTGCTGGCCCGCATGCGGAGGCAATGGCCCCCGTGCTCGCCGCGCTCGGCATGCGCGTCAGCATTGCGAGCACCGAGACCGGCGCCGCCGCCGCCATCAAGATGGTGCGCAGCGTCATGATCAAGGGCATCGAGGCGCTGACACTGGAATGCTTTTTGGCGGCGTCCCGCGCCGGCGTCGTCGACGAGGTCGCGGCATCAATGAAGAACAATTATCCCGGCCTCGATTGGGCGAAGATCGTGCCCTACAATCTCGAGCGCATGGCCAACCACGGCGAGCGCCGCGCCGCCGAAATGGAAGAGGTCGCCGATACGCTGCGCGAGCTCGGCGTCGAGCCGCTGATGACGTCGGCCACGGTCAAGCGCCAGCGCGAGATGGGACAGATCGGCAGCCAACAATCCGTGCGCGGCGTGCTCAACAGGGATCGCGCTACCATGCTCGGCGCGATCAGCGCTGTGGCGCGCGACCGGCATTGAAGCGTCGCTAGCCCCGGCGCACGTTCGTAGCTTGGCTCTTTAATTTCTCCGACCGGTTGTGTTAGCCTTGGGGCCGGGATGCTGAGGCAATCCCGTCAACAAAGGGAGGGCGATATGAAGATGTCACGAAAGGCTGCATGGTCTGCTGCGATCCTGGTCGGGATCGCCGCGACCCTAATTTCGGTGCCAGCCAGCCAAGCGGCGGCAAAAGCGTGCCCGCAGTGGGCGAAGGATTACTGCGTCATCGACAAGACGGGCTTCCGTCACACCGCGCAGACCAATCCCTGCCTCGCCAAGAAAGACGGACTCCGGATCCTGCATGCCGGAGCATGTTTGGGGCCGATCTGTCCGTTCGACGGCCCGCAAGTCTGCTCGAGAAACCCGGACACCCACAAGCGGCAGACTTACAACAATCTCTGCCTATCCGATATCGCAAATGCGACCTTGATCCACAAAGGCGCCTGCAAGTGAACGTGACGGCCTGACGGCCGCCTCACGTCCGCCATGTGAGGCGGGCGAGTGAGACGAACATCGACTTCGGCGTGCACGAACTGCGCCGAAGCACTCTCCGGGCACCTTCGACAAACCACCGGCGTGCCGATGCGCGGCATCGGCGCGCCGGTGGGGTCGCCATTGACGTTGCAATGCACTATCCCCTTCGGATAATTGTGCTAATATTTCGCGAGGGGTGCCTGTGCACGCCAATCCAGGAGGGGCTAACATGCGTAGCGTACGAACCAATCTCTCATGTCTTGCGGTACTGGCCGGCATTGCCGCGGTATCGCTCGCCGCGACCAGCGGCAGCGCCATCGCGGCAAGGGCCTGTGCCGGCGGCCCGGTCTGCGTCGAGAAGGCCGACGGCCCGCAGACCTATGACAGCGCCTGCGCGGCCAGGGCTGCCGGCGTCAAAATTACCCACCTCGGAGCCTGCAACGTATTCTGCCAGGGCTTCGGCGCTACGATTATCACAGCACCGCTGTGCGGCATGGATCCGCTCAATCACGCCAGGATGACCTACCCGAACAATTGTGCGGCCGAGAACGCCCACGCGATCTGGATCCACGACGGTCCGTGTAAGTAGCAAGCCGCCGCTTCAGGCCGTTACGATAAGAAGTTTTCGGCGTGGTTCGTGTCGAGAAATCGACGCGTGCCGCGCCGAAGCACTTTTGTCGGCTTCATCGCCGGTTGCGTGCTTTGCCCCGACCCCGCGGGGCTTTTTTCGCGCCCCGGCGCGGCGGCCTGGCGCCGGCCGCAGCGAGCCGCAAGCTCCAATATTCCCAGGTCCGGGTCACCACGTTCGGCATCGCGCTGATGACGCCGGCGAGCTTGGTCTCTCCCGGATGGAGCGGCGTCGCCGCGCCGAGTGCCAGCGCGCGCATCTGATACTCGGCGTTCTGGCACATAAAGATTGAGCGGGCGACCAGCTCCTTCAATCCGCCGCCGACCACGGTCGCGCCGTGGCGATTCATCAGCACCGCGGCATGCCGGCCAAGCGCGCGCGCCAGCGACCGCCCCTCCTCCGGCTTGACGACCAGGAGGTTGGTGTCGCCGAACTCGTCATGCTGGTCCCAGAACGGCGCCTCCTCGCCCATCGCGGCGCCGAGATGAAAGACCGGCACGATCGGCTTGCCGGCGATGCAGAACGGCATGACCGCCGGCGCGTGGTGATGGCAAACCGCCATGACGTCGCTGCGCGCCTGGTAGATGCAGCCGTGAATGACGCGCTCGGCATAAAGATGCACCTTGGGCGGCCGCACCGGCGCGGAATCCAGCGTGTATTCCAGAATGTCGCCGGGCTCGATCAACAGCGGCGAGCGCGCGCGTGACAACAGATAGCGTCCGGGGTCGGACGGATGCCGCACGCTGACATGGCCGAAGGCGTCGAGCACGCCTTCATGGGCGAGAATGCGGTTGGCGAGCGCGAGCTCAGCTATCAGGTCGGTCAGATTCTCGGGCACGATTCCCCCTCCGTTGCGGCGTTTATCGGCAGACGCGTCGGCTAAACCATTACGCCGTCAAGTCGCGTACATTAAAGGCGCGGACCGGGCGATGAAAACCCTTCAAATCGAGATCGCCCATCGGCTCGGTGCTGGCGATCGCTTCGACGGCGAGCTGGACCCGGCCGTCGATAAGAATCTGTCCATCGGCGGCCTGCGTACAGAGGCGGGAGCCGAGATTGACCACCGTGCCGTTCGCCGAATAGTGGAATCGGCCCTCGTAGCCGACACTGCCCAACGTGGCGTGCCCCGAGGCGATGCCGACGCCGAAGCCGAGCTCGTGGCCGAAGCGGCGCCATTTCTCCACCAGCGCCGCGACCCGCCCGCGCATCTCGACCGCCATGCGCACCGCGCGCAATGCCGGATCGGCGCAGGGCAGCGGATCGTTGAAGATGATCAGCAAGCCGTCGCCGGCAAAATGCTGCAGCGTGCCCTCGAAGCGATCGATCGATTCGCCCAGGCACTGATAATATTCCTGCAGCACCGCGATGATGTCTTCCGGCTCCGCGCTCTCGGCAAACGCGGTGAAGCCGCGCAGGTCGCAGAACACCACCGTGATGTCGCGGCGATGGCTTTCCAAAAGCTTGTCGTCGCCCGACGACACCACGAGCTTGGCGATTTGCGGCGACAGAAAGCGCTTCAGCCGGTTCATGCGGTCGAGCTCGGTGACCTGTTCGTTCACCCGCTGCTCCAAGGTGCGGTTCCAGGTGGCAAGGTCGGCGGCCTGGGCCTGCACCTGGTCGTGCAGCGCCTTGACGCGCAGCATCGAGCGCACGCGGGCGACCAGCGCCGCCTGGTCGATCGGCTTGGTCAGATATTCGTCGGCGCCGGCGTCGAGGCCGGTCACCACGTCCTGGCTGGCAGCGCGCGCCGTCACCAATATGATCGGGATGAAGGACATCGCCGGGTCGCTCTTCAGCCGGCGGCAGACTTCGAAGCCGTCGAGCTTCGGCATTTCCACGTCGAGCAGGATCAGGTCGGGGTTATGCTGCGCGACGCTCGCCAGCGCTTCTTCGCCGTCGGCGGCCTGCAGCAATTGGTAGCCGTGCTTTTCCAGCCGCGTGATCAGAATGTCGCGGTTGGTTTCGTTATCATCGACCACGAGGATGAGGGGAGGATTGTTCATGCTCGTCCTGCAATCGATGATTCGGTTGTGGAAGGAAGCGGCCGGGGATCCTAAGCGGGAAGGAATTCCCTGATCTTTGCCAATAATTGACGCGGACTATACGGCTTTGTGACATAGGCGTCGCAGCCGGCGGCGCGCGCTTTGGCCTCGTCGCCGCTCAACGCGTACGAGGTCACGACGATGATGGGAATGGCCTTAAGCTCGGGATCGGCCTTGATGCGCCGCGTCGCCTCGTAGCCGTCGAGCAGCGGCAGTTGAATGTCCATGAGAATGAGATCGGGCCGCTGCGCCTTCGCCGCGGCAACCCCCGCCTCGCCGTCGCCGGCTTCGCACATGGCGTAGCCGGCGCTGCCGAGGAGATCGCGCAGGATCTGCCGGTTGTCCTCCTGATCCTCGACGACGAGAATCCGCTTGCTCATGATCGCCCCGCTTGGTGTTCGACGCGCAATGGCACCGTGAACGAGAAGGTCGAACCGGCGCCGAGGCTGGATTCGACCCACAATGTGCCGCCGTGCATTTCGATGATGCGTTTTGCGATCGACAGGCCGAGCCCGGTGCCGCCCTTGGCCTTGGTCTGCGTGCTGTCGGCCTGCTGGAATTCGTCAAATATCTTCACCTGATCCGCCT
>Ga0210385_10000317_pt1 | contig 39393 bp, 27 predicted proteins | sample IncBWH26OmetaG_FD_160107 | JGI IMG/M metagenome (GOLD analysis project Ga0210385, IMG submission 160107) | Forest soil microbial communities from Barre Woods Harvard Forest LTER site, Petersham, Massachusetts, United States - Inc-BW-H-26-O ...
GCCCGCCCCCTTGCCCCCCGCCGCCGCCCTGGCCGCCGCCGCCACCACCGTGGGATAGATCGAGATACGACGAGAGGTTTGTGGCGATCTGGTTATATGCATCGTCGACGCTCCTGGCTAGAGCGCGCGTGCCCGCAACCGTGCCGAAAGCGATCAGTGAAATCATCAGAACGTATTCCACTGTGTCACCGCCATCCTCGCGATCGATCAGCTTCTTCAAAAACCTGGGGAACTGGGGAAAGGTAGTTCGCATGACAATCTCCTTTCAGGTCCGTACTTCAAAAGCGGTGGAACAGCACGGCCTGCGATTGATCCGAAACTCATCGGGGAGGATTTCAGATAGGAGCGGCTTTCTTTTTCGAAAACCGGGGGAATGCTTCGTGTAGTAGAGAATGGGCTTCTCAGCCTCCTTGAGGCAATTCCCCGTCAGATTTTCCTGACAAGTCATTCGTAATGTCCTTCTTGATTACGTAAGGGAGGGATGGTCTCGACGCGCACCCTCCCACATTCCAAAACCGAAGATAAAAGACTGCCAACGGGCCCAAGGAATTTCGGGTTGCCGTCCTCCTGCATCTAACCCGGAATGCGGGGGCCCAATTAGGCCGCAAACCACACGAACCGCAACAGTTACTTGGTTCCGCAACGGTGCGCTTGTATAATCGCTTCAGTTCGGGCTCACTCACCCCCAGGAGGACACGAATCATGTTTTGTGAACGATACCCAGTCGTTCGAGCTCTCACTGCCTCGGCCCTCGTGGCTGTTTTTTCCACGCCTCAGTCGCTTGTTGCACAGGTCGCCGACCATTTGGTGAGCCCATCGACTCTACAGAAGGCCGCCGTTGGCGCATCCCAGCAACGCGAACAAAACATGGCCACGCTCAAGACGTTTTTCTCGTCAGACAAGGCCCGTCACGCGCTCGAATCGTCGCACATGAGTCCCGAGCAGGTGAACAAGGCCATTTCCAGCCTGAGTGACGATGAACTGGCGCAGCTTGCCCAGCGAGCCAACAAGGCTCAGGCTGATTTCGCGGCAGGCAGCATCAGCGACCGCGATTTGCTCATCATCCTCGTCTGCGTGGCCGCGCTCATCCTGATCATCATCGCTGTACGGTAATCCCCAGTCATGATTCGCTGCATCCGCACAGCCGCCACGTTCGCCCTGGCGCTGTGCGGTGCCGTGTGGGCGCAAAATGCAACCGGCAAATGGATCGACATCCCCTTCGTTCCCCAGCAGAAAGACGGGTGCGGCGCCGCAACCATCGCCATGGTCATGCAGTACTGGCACGAGCACGCGCAAGCGCCCGCCACGGCCGCCTCGAACTACGCCCTAATTGACGCAACGCTGCACTCTGCAGCGGCCCGCGGCATTTACGCCTCCGACATGGTTCGCTACTTCCAGGAGAACCACTACCAGGCTTTTGCCTTTGCTGGAACGACCGCCGACCTGGCACACCATCTCGCCAAAGGCCGCCCGCTCATTGTCGCTCTGCGGCCCGGTGCTCGTCTCCCGCTGCACTATGTTGTCGTTGCCGGACTCGATCCCGACAATCACCTAGTCCTGGTCAACGACCCCGCGCAGCGAAAGCTGCTGAAAGAAGACAGTCCACGCTTCGACAGGGAATGGGCCGCTGCCGGCCACTGGACCCTGCTCGCATTGCCCGCCGAGGCGCCCGCACACGAGTGAACGGCTCACCCTGCATGCCGCATTCGCCGCGCCGCACGACTCTCTTCGCGCTTTTTCTTGCGCTGGCGCATTCACTCGCTGCCCAAACGCCTACACAACAGCAACTCGACCAGCTCACCTCCTCGCAGGACTGGCCCACAGTTGTTCGGTTGATCGGACCGCTTTCTCCGCGCACGGCCAACCAGGATTTCATCTACGCCACAGCGCTCGCTCACCTTGATCGCCTGCCAGAAGCGGAACGCGTCTTCCATGAGGGTGGCCGCCTCGCTCCGCGCGATCCTCGTTTCCCCACTGAACTCGCCGGCATTGCTTTTACGCAAAAGCGCTATCCGCAGGCTGGACAGCTCTTGCGCCAAGCGCTTCGCATTGCTCCAAACGACAGCTACGCCAACGACTTCCTGGGCACTGTCTACTTTCTCGAGGGCAATATCCCCTCGGCGCTCAAATATTGGAATCGCGTGCAGAAGCCTCATCTGGCCGAAATCCAAACCGATTCCGCGCTTCGCATCTCTCCCGTGCTGCTTGACAACGCCTTTGCCTTTGCGCCCGCAACCACGCTCACGCTTCCCCAATACCTCGACTCTGCTGCCCGCGTCCGCGGTCTCGGCATCTATCCGCAGCCACGGTTCGATCTGCGCGCCCTGCCTGATGGCAACTTCGATCTCAACTTCCGCGGCGCAGAAAAGAACGGCTTCGGCGACACCAAGCTCGAAGCCCTCGTCCAGTTCTTCAGCGAACTGCCCTTTCAGGGCGTCACGCCGGACTACTTCAATTTGCGCAAGGAGGCCATCAACTTCACATCCCTCTTACGCTGGGATGCTCAGAAACGCCGCGCCTCCGCCGATCTTTCCGGCCCAATCGAACACAGAGCCAAATACCGGTACGACTTCAATCTCGACCTGCGCAACGAAAACTGGGCCCTTCGCAATGGTTTTGCCGGCCCGGCTCCCGTCCTTGCCAGCCTTAACCTGCGCACGGAGCGTGTCGCCGGAACTCTCAAATCGTTTTCGGGCGATCGATTTCGCTGGACCTTCGGGGCAGAGCTTTCCCACCGCGACGAACGCGGTGCCGTCCCGGGTTCCATCCTGAATTCCAATCTACTTGCCTCGGGGTACCAACTCAAACAGCTCGCTCAAGTTGGCTCCTCGTTACTTCGAGTCCCCGAACACCGCTTCACTCTCAGCGCCGAAGCCGGCACTGAAGCCGCGCGACTGTGGTCCTCACCATCTAAATCTTCAGAAAAGCTTGTGGGGGCGTTGCTCTCTCATTGGCTCCCTCAATCTCTGGGCGACGACTACGCGCTGCAGCAGAGCCTTCGCGTCGGGAAGACCTTTGGCCAAGTTCCCTTCGATGAGCTCTTCATGCTCGGCCTTGAGCGCGACAACGATTTGCCGCTCCGCGCCCACATCGGCACCCGCGACGGCATCAAAGGGTCCGCGCCCCTTGGCCGCAATTACGTTCTTTACTCCTGGGAGATCGACAAGAACCTCTACGGCAATGGCCTCGTCGCCCTGAAGATCGGCCCTTTTCTCGATACCGGAGCCATCAATGATCCCGGCACGTCCCTGGGCTCGCACAAATGGCTTACCGATGTCGGAGGCCAGATGAAGTTCCGCGTTTTCTCCACAAACGTTGCTTTCTCCTACGGCAAAGATCTGCGATCCGGCAACAATGCCTTTTACCTCACCTTGTTGCCTCAACCCGAAGATTAGTTTTGCGCCGCGGGGTGACTTCCGCGCTGCCGCCTTGCGGTCATTTGGCCGCTCCGCACTTGCCAACCCGATAAAATCAACAGCAGTGACCGGTACGCCTACAGCCCAGCCCGAGCCCAAGCCAGGTTCCCGCTTCGCGCGCTTCCTCAGCATGATGCGTCCCTCGCACGCGCATTCCGCGTTTTCGGCAACTGTCGTGCTCATGGTTTCTACTTTTCTCTCCCGCGTCATCGGCCTGGTGCGAATCAAGTACATCATGTGGCTCTTTGGCAGCGGCATGCAGGCCGACGCGCTCAACGCGGCCTTTGTTTTGCCCGACATGATTTCCTACTTCCTGGTCGGGGGCGCCGCTTCCATCACCTTTGTCACCATTCTCACGCGCTACCGTGAAACGGGCCGCGAAGCGGAGGGCGAGCGCTCGCTCTCGGTCATCCTCACCACCATGTATCTGGTCCTGGGCTCGGCCATCCTGCTCGCAGAGATCTTCGCGCCCGTCTATATTCACTGGTGGTTCGATGGGTTCGACGCAGAGAAAGCCGCGCTATGCATCAAGCTCACGCGCATCCTGCTTCCTGCGCAGCTCTTCTTCTTCGCTGGTGGCGTCTTCGGCGCTGTACTTCTCGTTCGCAAGCAGTTCAACGTCCAGGCGGTCGCTCCGCTGATCTACAACATGGGAACCATCGTTGGTGGCGTACTCCTCGTCAAAGTCATGGGCGTCTCCTCGCTTGCCGTGGGAACCGTAGCAGGCGCGTTCTTCGGGCCTTTCCTGCTTAACGCAATTTTTGCGCGTCGCATGGGCACACGCTATACGCCCATCCTCGACTGGAAAAACGAAGGCTTGCGTGAATGGGTGCGGCTCTCACTGCCGCTCATGGCCGGAGTTTCTCTTGTCACTGCCGACAACTGGATCATTGCCCACTTCGCTTCAAAAATAGGCGGCGCTGTCTCCCTGTTCAACTACGCCAAGCAGGGTTTTACGGCGCCTATGGCGATGCTTGCGCAGGCTGCCGGCGCTGCGTCCATGCCCTTCTTCGCCAGTCTATGGGCCAAGGGCAATCGCTTCGAGTTCGCCAACAGCGTGGCCGATTCCGTCTGCCGCGTTTCCTGCATGGGACTGCTCGCCTCATCTGCCATGGTCGCCCTCGGCAAGCCCATCATCGACCTCGTCTTCACGGGCGGACGCTTCTCCACCGCCGACGCTAGTCTGTGCGCGTCCTATTTTGCGGTATTCTCTGTTTCGATATTTCTCTGGTCGGCGCAGGCAATCTATTCACGCGCTTTCTTCGCCGCCGGCAACACCTTTACACCGATGGTGGCCAGCACCGTCGTCACCCTGGTCTCGCTGCCCATCTATTGGGCGCTCTTTCGCGAATTCGGGGCCATGGGTCTGCCGCTTGCCTCCAACATCGGCATCGCTCTGCAGACCCTGACCATTGCCCTGCTTCTTCACCAGCGCCACATGGTTTCGCTCGCCAGTCTCGATTACCGCGAACTCGGTCGTTGCCTGCTTGCCGCAATCGTCAGTGGCGGCATCGTCTGGATTCTTTTCTCTCGGCTCCTCGGCATCGTGCTGCCCCTTACTTACGGCCCGCACGCCGTCGCACCGCGCAGCCGGCTTGCTGAATTTTGCCTCCTGCTGGCAGCCTCCGCGATCTGGCTCTTCCTCACCGACCGCATACTCATCCGTACGGGCTCTGCTCTTCCTCACGTTGCCCGTAAGCGCCTGCGCCTCGCCTGAAAGCAAGCCCTCAGAAGATTCCGTGCTCTTTCATATCTTTAAATTGCTCCAGCACTTTCAGCGCATCGAATTCGTCGTTCACCTGCTTGGCATTCAGATGTTTTAACGTCTTCGCGTCATCGGCAAACGCATACGCCGTGATTCCCATGACTGCAGCGCCCAGGTTCAGATCTCTGTGATCCACCTTGTCGAACGTATCGCTTGGCTTGTGGTGCAGCAGCATATATTTGTCTACCGGCGTCCATAGAACGAACGACGGGACACCCTCCACGAGAAACGGCGCTTCGTCTGTTTGGAAGATAAAGTGTCCTTCATTCGTCGTTCCATCCGCATCCAGCGGACCTAACACCGGCGCAAGCGGGGCCAGCGCCTTGGCTTCATCGTCCCTTCCAAACACATACCACCCCATCGGCGCTTCACTCCCAGAATCGGAAATAAAAACGCCGGCGCATTTGTCCAGTTCGCCCGCATGATCCTTCTCGTAGTGCAGCGAGCCCAGCAACCCTTCTTCTTCGCCGCCAAACAAGATGAATCGCATCGTCCGGCGCGGTATCAGCCGGCTCGCCTTCACCGCCTGCGCTACCGCCAGCACGCTGGCCGATCCGGTCCCGTTATCCTCTGCGCCGGTTCCGGGATTCCACGAATCAAGATGCGCTCCCACAATCACATACTCGCCGTTATTTTCCCGGCCCGGAATCTCCGCCACGACATTGTTCACTTTTACGCGCTCGCGAATTTGATTCTTGAGACTGAACTCCACTTCTACCGGTCCGGCTGATAACAACCGTTTCAGCAGCAGCGTGTCTTCCTGTCCAAGGTTGCCGCTCGGAATTCCTGCCAGTTTGCCCTTGAATCCGGTCAATCCCACCATGCTCGGCGCATTGTTTGTCGCGCCAATCCCCAGGATCAGCGCCTTCGCGCCTTCGTCGCCGATCATTCGCAGCCCATCGAACAGCCTTCCAAAGCGCCGCAGCTTGTCTCCGCTGATGCTTTCGCCGTCCACCAGCACAATCGCGCCTTTGATCTCTGCCTCGGCCGCCTTCACACCCTCCGGGCTCGCGTCCCTCAGATAGAAAACATTCCCACGCACCCCTCCCGGCGGTGTCGACGGACTCCACCCTTCGCTCTCCAGGTGCAGCCGCTGTTCATGCGGCTCAAGAATCCGTGCGTCGGCCAGGTCCTTGGGCTCCCATGTCGCAGGAATCTCCCAAGATTCCGTGTGCACATTGCTCAGGCCCATCTGCTTGAACTCCGCTTCCGACCAGGCCACCGCTTTCTCATAGTTCGCTGAACCCGTAAGCCGAGGACCGATCCCATCGGCGAGCTGCTGGTCATAGATGTACGCTTTGCCTTCGATCATCATCCGGCCGCCGAGGCGTACAAGTGCCTCCCGCGTTTCCGGCGCCAGCGCATTCTTCGCGCCTGCCGCATCCGCCGCCGTCTGCCCAGACAAGGGCACGAGAGAAAGCAAAAGGAACCCAGGGAAGAGAATTTTCATGCAGCGATGGTATCGAACACCCCTGCCCCTGCAACAGCCCAACTCTCGGAGGCTTGCGCTTGTGCCGATCTGCGGGCGCACAAAAACACAAAAGCCCCCTGCACCTGCAGGAGGCTCTTGCAACGCAACATTCGATCTAGACTTTAGACGGCGACAGTCGCCTTGGCCGGCTCGGGTGTTGCCGCTGTCGTGGGCGCCGCCTTCGCATCCGGCTTTTTGATGTCGATGCCGCCCTTGAAGAACGCACCGTCTTCAATGCTGATGCGGGCTGCCGACACATCGCCGGTCAGCGCGCCTTCCGCGCGAATATCCACGCGATCGGTCGCTGCGACGTTGCCCTTCACCTTGCCCAACACCACAATCTCGCGCGCATTGATGCTTGCGTTCACCTGTCCATTCCGGCCCACGGTCAGCCGGTTGCCAGGCAGATTGATTGTGCCTTCGATCTTGCCGTCAATATATAGCGATTCAGAGCCTGTAATCTCACCCTTGATAAACAGGCCCTTGCCGATCGTCGCCTGTTCGCCGGTCGACGAAGACTGTGGCGCCGCTGCTGGGCGCGCCGGTTCAAATGTCGGCGCTGCGGGTGTCGCTGGGCGAATCGGCTCAGGGGTTGCGTTGGGAGAGGACTGTCCTGACTGGGTAGGTTTCCACATAGCGCTCAAGATAGATTCCTTTTCTGTCCTGATGGACTGGGTATTGCCAAGGCAGGACCGAATCACCGGTCCAAATCTTTATTTCCACTGCGGATCGTCGCTACCTCGACCCTGCGGCCACGCCGCATGCCTCCGCAGCTTCTTGATCTTATTCCTGCTCGGCAATCCCAAGCATGATCCTGCGGCTATTTTAAGCCGCAATCGCCCGTTGTAACACACGCGCGAAACTTTGGTACTAACCTGTGCCCATTCTACCAACTACCGCCCGTTAGAAAAAATCTGGAAATGCCGAAGCCGCCCCTACAATCGCCCAAGAGGCCCGAATGCGCCAGCGCACCCTTTCCCTGTTGACCCCGCTGAGTCTCGTTATCTTCACGCCACTCCCCCGCACCATCCGGCGGGCATTCACATGCCATCTCCGCATCTTCGCCCTTGCGCTCATCACTGCGGGCGCTGCCGCTCTCCCTGCGCAAGAGCCCTTGGACGTCGTCATCACCCACGGCCACATCATCGACGGCACCGGCTCGCCCTGGTACTCCGGCGACATCGGCATCCGCAGCGGCCGCATCGTCGCCATCGGCAACCTCGCTGGCGCGCCCGCCAAACAGACCATCGACGCCCATGGCCAGGTCGTGGCTCCCGGGTTCATCGACATGCTCGGTCAGTCCGAGCTCACCCTCCTCGTCGACCCGCGCCTGCCCTCCAAGATCTACCAGGGCATCACGACCGAGATCACCGGCGAAGGCGATTCCGTCGCGCCCGTCAATGACGCCATGCTCGCCGCCGACCACTCCGGCTACGAGCACCTCCACATCACGCCCGACTGGCGCACCTTCCGCCAGTACTTCGCGCGCATTGAGAAACAAGGCATGGGGATCAACCTCGCCTCGTACGTCGGAGCCACCTCCGTCCGCCGCATGGTTCTCGGTGATGCCGACGTCCAGCCAACCCCTGCGCAGCTCGATGCGATGAAATCGCTCGTCGCCCAGGCCATGCGTGACGGCGCTGTCGGCGTCTCTTCAGCGTTGCAGTACGCGCCTGCGCCCTACGCCAAAACCGCTGAGCTCATCGCGCTCGCGAACGAAGCTTCGAAGTACGGCGGCATCTACGCCACCCACATGCGCAGCGAAGGCGATCAGGTTCTCGAATCCATTGACGAAGCCACGCGCATCGGCCGCGAGGCCCACATCCCCGTCGAAATCTGGCATCTCAAGGCCGCCGGCAAAGCCAACTTCGGCAAAATGCCTGACATCGTTGCCCGCATCGACGCGGCCCGCGCTTCCGGTGTCGATATCTCTGCCAACACCTACGCCTACACCGCCTGGTTCAACACCTTCTCCGCATTCATTCCGCCCTGGGCCCACGACGGCGGCGATAACCAGCTCATATCCCGCCTCAAAGACCCGGCTCTACGCGCGCGCATTCGCCACGACATGACCACCACCGGCAAGGACTCCGCTGGGGAAGACTGGGACAACGAGTGGCAGGAGATCCCCGGCCCCGAAGCAGTGCTCATCGCCGTCGTGCAAAATCCCGACCTCGTTCCGCTTCAGGGCAAGCGCCTCTCCGACGTGGCCGCGCTGTGGCATGAAGACCCCATCGACGCACTCTGCGATCTGCTCATCAAAGACGGTGCTTTCACTTCTGTCGCCGTCTTCGGCATGGACGAGCCCGACGTCAAGCTCGCTCTCCAGCAACCCTGGGTATCCGTCGATAACGATTCGCAGGGCACTTCACCCGAAGGCCTCCTTGGCAGCGAGCACCCGCATCCGCGCGCTTACGGCACTTTCCCGCGCATCCTTCGCAAATATGTTCGCGAAGAACACGCCCTGACGCTTCCCGATGCCATCCGCAAATTCACGGCGCTCCCCGCGCAACGCATGCGCCTGACTGACCGCGGCGTGCTCAAGGCCGGCATGGCTGCCGACGTTGTCATCTTCGACCCGGCCACCATCACCGACAAATCCACCTACGAGAATCCCAACCAGCTTTCCAGCGGAATGGACTATGTTCTGGTCAACGGCGTCCCCGTCATTACGCAAGGCAGAATGACCGGCGCCCTGCCCGGCCACGTCCTTCGCGGCCCCGGCTACACGCCGTAAGTTGCGTCGCACGTTCTTCAGCGCGTGCAGAAGATGCTCTTTAGCCCTCATGCAGCCTCGCGCGATGGCTTCTTCGCAAACAGATTCGCAACGACGCAAAACACAATCGGCCGAAGCACATAGAAAACAACGACGAGGAACATGACCTCCATGCCCTCGCCAAACGCCCACATCCCCGAAGAAGCATTTTGGATGTCCATGATCTGCGCTGCTGAAACTCCCATTCTCACGGACTCAAACCAGATCATCAGCGTACGCTTGAGAACCATCGCCTCGTACGCAAGCTCCCATATCGCCACAAAGGTACACAACTCGTAGCCGACACGCACCCACCAGTTCATCTTGCGCACAAACACGGTATACCTGTCGGGGTCCGAGGCAGTCCGCTCGTTCAGCATCGACAGCGCTGCGAACCCGAAGGGCCCAAACGGAACGAGAAGCAACCAATAAGGCGATCGATTCTTGGAGCGCAGGATCAGCACACACGCCACGATCCACAGCAGAACGACGCCTGCGAGAGATGCAAAGAAGATTGAATTCTTCAGCATGCTCAGCAAATGGAAATTACGTGCGTAATTCGCGTGACCCGCGGCTAGTTCAGGATTGATCCAATTGGAAGCTGCGCCTCCGACTCCCATGAGCAAGGGAATCAGCAGGACCAGCACAAGCGCCACGAGGGAGTCTTTCTTGATCATCCCGCCATCCTGGAAACTTGATTTGTCCCAATTTACACCTCCATTGGCTGTGTCGCTTAGACGACTCGCCAAATCTCAGGCCGGGGCTGAATGTCCTGTTCATGGCAACCGGACGAGTTCCTTATGAAGATCTTTGGAGCGCCGGGCGGGAATTGAACCCGCGAATACTGGTTTTGCAGACCAGCGCGTTAGCCACTTCGCCACCGGCGCTCATTTTCGGGTCAGAGTAGAACTGACCCCATCAAAGTTGGAAAAATCTCGTTGCTCCAAATACCAGGCCAAGCGTCAATGCCGCGATCGCAACCTCGCCAATCGCTCCGACCAGGAACGGCTTGGCCCCCTGCTTCCCCAACTCGCGCAAATTGGTCCTCAACCCAACTCCCGCAAACGTAAGGAGAAATGCCCAGCGTGACAGGTTGCCAATCGCGGTCAGCTGGGGCTTCGTAAAGAATGCAAGCGAAGCCAGCAACGAAATCAGAAGGAACCCAAGCACAAATTTTGGAAACTTAGCCCACAGAAACGCCGCCTTGTTGGCAACCTTGTCCGCTTGCCCCTTTGAAGCCCAATACAGCGCGTATCCCAGCACCACAAAGCCAATCATGGCATTGCGGCAGGTCTTGGCTAAAACCGCCACCTTGCCGGCCGAATCTGAGTACAGCGCGCCCGCGGCAGAAGCTTCTGCCGTGTTGTCGACCGCCAGCCCGGCCCACAACCCATAACCGCGATCAGTCAAGTGAAGACCATGCCCAATGAGTGGAAATGAGAAGAGCGAAATCGCGCCAAGTGCCAGAATCGCGGCAATCGCATACGAGGAATCTTCCTCCTCTGCATCAATTGCACCCTGTGTCGCAATAATGGCCGAGACACCGCAAATCGAAGATCCAACTGCCAGGAGCGTGGTGAGTTTTGGCCGAAGCCCGAAGGCCCTTCCCAACAAAGTCATGAACGTCAGGGAGAGCGCGATTTCTATGAAGACCAGGCCGAGCGAAAGTCCGCCAAGCCGAAGAACATCGCCCATAAGAAAACGCGCCCCGAGCAACACAATGCCCACTTTCAACCAGAACTCGTACGTCGCCACGCCGGAGCGAAACAGCGCGGGCACACCCACCGTGTTCGAAATGACAAGCCCGATCAGAATTGCCCACAGCACGTACTCGATGTTGGGAAGCACAAGGTGATGCGCTTTTCCATACTGCGCAATAAACTGCTCGATGAACTTGCCGGCAAACCCAACGGCGACCAGCAAGAGAACGCCCGGAATCCACGCGAAAACCCTCGCTGGAAATGAAACAACGCGATGCTGCGGCAAAGCGGCAGAATCAGCCATAGTATGTGCTCCTTGCTGCCTCCATTACCAGGTCACCGTCTTCAGAATTCCCAGACGTACAAGGACCGCAAGCAATATCGCGAGCAGCACTGCCCAGGTATCAACTGAAATGTGAAATCTCGACTCACGAGACGACGGGGACATACACGACTTCTCCTAGTAGGAATTAATTAAATTGGAAAGAGAAATGGTCGCTGCAGGACGCAACGAGAAAGCTAGCGACAACAACAGGCGGAGAGCCCGTTGGCCACAATCGCTGAAACGTATTGGATGCGGCTGTTCATCGCTTCCTTCGTTTGTACCACGGACAGTGATTGCCCGCAACCTTTCGATTTTCGCAAGGCCATCACTGAAGGAACATGGCCTTTGAGGTCAATCCAGGCGGATGCCCTGACCTTCCGAGTCAACCCGCCGGCTTGCCAAGCCCGGCATAAACTCACCTCGCCGCAGCCAGCCATTGCGGCGTAGCATTGTCAGTGTGCGCACCGCTCGGCTTCTCCTGCTTTCTTCCTTCACCATCGTCGCCGCGCTCTCATGCGCCGCATCCGTCAAGCCAACCGAAGCCGAAGCCGTCTCCGCAACGCTCGACTCTGATCACGACGGCCTGAGCGACGCCCTTGAGCAGTCTCTGCTCCTCCGCTTCGCGCCGGCTTTCCAGGTTGACCCTCACGACTGTGCCGGTCTGCCCACACTGTTTCTTCCTGAAAAACTCGATCCCATCGCAACCGCTCAGGACGGCACCATTTATGGCCAGGCCACGCCGCACGCCATCCCCGGCGTAGCAGGGCAACTGGTCGAGTTGCGCTACTTTCATCTCTGGACCACCGATTGCGGACGCTTCGGCCACGCACTCGATACTGAACACGTCTCCGTCCTCATTCGGTTGAGTCCGGCCGACAACAACGCGGACGGGTGGCGCGCACTCTACTGGTACGCCGCAGCGCACGAAAACACGATGTGCGACGCCAGCCAGATTACGCGCGCCTCCACCCTCGCATCCGAAACCACCGGAGCATCCGTTTGGATTTCGCGCGGCAAACATGCTTCGTTTCTTCGTAAAGAACTCTGCCGACATGGATGCGGCGGCGACACCTGCGATAACATGCGTGTCCTCGTCGTGCCGCAAATCGTCAATCTCGGTGAACCGTCCTTCCCCATGAACGGCGCGACGTGGACGGCGTCTTCCCAGTGGCCGCTCGCTACCAAATTGGGACGATCCGATTTCAGCCCGGCGCTGCTCTCAAGGCTCGAGCAACATCCATCCTCCGACATCGTGTGGGTCAATCCGTCCCGGCGGCCTGCGCAGGCAACCATCGCAGTCAGCGGCACTACTGCAGATGCTCTTGCACTCAGTAGTCGCAGAACAGACACCGCGATCTCGCTCGCGGGCAGCGCCACCGGCAGCGCGCTCGGCACCACATACAACAAGGTCACCCACTCGCTCGAACGCTCAGCGCAAGGGACAGGGAACTTTCTTCACGGTCGTCCACGCAAATCAAAGCCTGTACCCGCGCACTCTGACCCGCACTAATCCAGGTCTGCCCTGCGTCTCAGTCCGCCTGCACGCCCTGGCCTTCGAGTTCCTCGCCGATCTTGTGCAGCTTCATCACCTTCCACTGCAATTTGTCGAAGAAGAGATAGACTACCGGGGTCGTCAGCAGCGTGAGTGCCTGCGACACGATCAGCCCGCCCACAATTGTGATACCCAGTGGCTGGCGAAGCTCTGATCCCACGCCCATGCCGATCGCCAGTGGCAGACCGCCGAAAAGCGCCGCCATCGTCGTCATCATGATCGGCCTGAAGCGCAGCAGGCATGCCTGGTAGATGGCCTCCTCCGGCGGCAAGCCCTGGTCACGCTCCGCCTGCAACGCAAAGTCGATCATCATGATCGCGTTCTTCTTCACAATGCCAATCAGCAGCAAGATTCCGATCAGTGCGATGATGCTCAGATCAGTCCCCGTCAGCAGCAGCGCAAGAATTGCGCCCACACCCGCCGGCGGCAGCGTGGAAAGAATCGTGAATGGATGAATCAGGCTCTCATAGAGAATCCCGAGCACAATATAGACTGCCACCAACGCCGCCAGAATGAGATACGGTTCGTTTTTCAGCGAGTCCTGAAAGGCTTGCGCAGTGCCCTGGAAGCTTGCATGTATCGCGCTCGGCATACCCAGGTCGCGCTGTGCGTTCTCAAGCGCAGTCACTGCCTGTCCCAGCGCAACGTTAGGCGCCAGGTTGAAAGTCAACGTCACCGCTGGATATTGTCCCTGGTGATTGACCGCCAAAGACGTGCGCTGGCTTTCGTAGTGAGCAATTGCCGACAGCGGCACCATTGCACCACCCGCCGATGCGGTTGCGGCCGTCGAGATTGACGCCGCCGCAGTCGCCGCGGCAGAAGTTGTCGCCGTACCTCCAAGCGCAGCAGATGTGATCCCCGTCAGAGTTCCGCCCAGAACAGGATCCACCTGCGCCGCTGTCCCCGTCGTCGACACACTCGGCGTTGTCGTCGTCGAAGAACTGCTGGCTCCGCTCGCCGTGGAGCTAACCGCCAGGTTCCCTGCCAATGTTGGGAAGAGCGCCGTTGCTCCGCTCGTACTCGTAATTGCCGAGACGGCAGGCGCTGCGGCGGCGGGGGGCGCCGTTGACGCAGTCGCTGTGACAGTCGCCGGCATTGAAGTTGTTGCGCCCAATGTAGTGCCGGCCTTCACGTAAATATCATTCAGTGCATCCGGGCTCAACTGGTATTTCGGATCCACTTCCATCACCACAAAATACTGGTTCAGCCCCGTGTACATCGTCGACACTTCGCGCTGCCCGAATGCGTCGTACAGCACATTGTCGATGGCTGTTGCCGAAATGCCGAGCCGTGACGCTGTATCGCGGTCGATGACAAGATTCGCCGCCAGTCCCTGGTTCTGCTGGTCCGTTGAAGCGTCGCGCAATTCCGGCATACTGCGCATCCGGGCAAGCAACTGAGGCGCCCAGCTATTCAACTCATTCAGGTTCTCGTCCGACAGCGTGTATTGATACTGTGCATCGCTGCCGCGTCCGCCAATCTGGAATTCCTGCTGCACCTGCAGGAAAAGCGTCGCGCCGGGCACGCTGGTCAGTTTGTTGCGCAGACGGTTCACCACCATGTCGCCCGTTACAGCTTTTCCATCCGCACCCTTTCGCTGGCTGGCGGGTTTCAGGCTGATAAACATGCGCCCCACGTTTGTACCGCCGCCGCCGGGGCCATTGCCTCCCACAAACGCCGTAACAGACATCACTGCGGGGTCGTTCAACACCATTTGCGCCAGCTCACTCTGCTTTGCCTGCATGGCGTCGAAGCTGATGTCCTGCGCAGCGCGCGTCGATCCGCCCAGGCGTCCCGTGTCCTGTTGCGGGAAAAAGCCCTTCGGCACAATCACAAACAGAAAGCCGTTCAGCACCACCGTGCCCACCACAATCAGCAACATGGGCCACTGGTGCCGCAAAACCCACTTCAGCGTCAACGCATACTCCGCATGGAGCCAGTTGAAGGCTCTCTCCGTGGCCCTGTAGATGGCTCCATGGCGCCGCCGATCATGCGACTTCAAGAATTTTGCGCACAGCATGGGCGTCGTCGTTAATGACACCAGCAGTGAGACCGCAATGGCCACCGACAGCGTCACCGCGAATTCGCGGAACAGCTTCCCCACAATGCCGCCCATCATCAAGATGGGAATGAACACTGCGATCAGCGAAGTGCTCATTGATAGCACAGTAAAGCCAATCTCTCGCGAGCCCTTCATCGCCGCTTCAAACGGCTCTTCACCCAGTTCCAGATAGCGCGTGATGTTTTCGATTACCACAATCGCATCATCCACCACAAATCCGGTGGAGATGGTCAGCGCCATCAGCGATAGGTTGTCGATCGAATAGCCCAGGATATACATCACGCCGAACGTGCCCACCAGCGACAACGGCACCGCCACCGACGGAATTATGGTGGCCCACACTTCGCGCAGAAAGAGAAAAACCACCAGCACCACGAGCACCACGCTGATGATCAGCGAGATCTCCACGTCGTGCACGCTGGCTCGAATGGTCGTTGTGCGATCTACCGCAACATCGATCTTGATCGTGGGCGGAATCTCCGACTGCAGCCGAGGCAGCTCGCTCAGCACGCTGTCTACAGTGGAGATGACATTGGCTCCCGGCATCTTGAAGATCACCAGAAGCACTGCGCTTTTCAATTGCCCAGGCGGCCCGTGGATAGGGTTAATGCCGCCCACGCCCGCAGTATGCAGATCGGCAACGGAATCGGTGACCGTGCCCAGATCTTCCACCCGCACGGCCGCGCCCGTCTGCGGATTGTAGCCCGCAATAATCGGTGCGTAATCGCTGGCCTTGAAAATCTGATCGTTGTCGTCGATAGCCCAGCGATGGTCCGGATCCTGAAATGCTCCCTTGGGCCGGTTGGCATTGGCGTTGGCGAGCGCGGTGCGCACTGCTTCAAGCCCCACGCCATCGTTGGCCAACTGCATCGGGTTCAGTTCCACGCGCACTGCGGGCTGCGAAGTACCGCCCACGAAAACCTGGCCCACGCCCTGAATCTGCGCGATCTTCTGCGCCAGGATCGAGTCGGCCATATCGTAGATCTCGGGCTTTTTCACTACGTCCGAGGTCAACGTCAAAATCAGAATCGGTGCATCGGCAGGGTTTGCCTTGCGATAACTCGGATTTTGCGGCAGATACGAAGGCAACTGGCTGCGCGCTGCATTGATGCTGGCCTGCACGTCGCGCGCTGCCGCGTCGATGTTGCGGCTCATGTCGAATTGCAGCGCCACCGAAGCCGAACCCAGCGAGCTCGACGACGTCATCTGGTTCACGTCGGCAATGCGCCCGAATTGCCGCTCGAGGGGTGTCGCGACCGCCGAGGCCATTGTCTCCGGACTCGCGCCAGGCAATCCCGCGCTCACTCCAATCACCGGAAAATCCACGTCCGGCAACGATGCCACAGGCAACAGTGAGTATGCCACCGAGCCCGCCATCAAAAGCGCGAGGCTCAAAAGCGAAGTGGCGACGGGACGTTGGATGAACGGCGCGGACAGATGCATCGCTTCAGTCTCCTAGTCCGCACTTACCGTTTGTTCGTTGAGCCTCGGCTGAACCTTGGAGAGATTCAAGCGATGCGCCAGCTTGTCAAAATAGAGATAGACCACCGGCGTGGTAAAGAGCGTGAGCGCCTGCGAAAGCAGCAAACCGCCGACGATCGCAATGCCCAGTGGCTTGCGCAACTCCGCGCCCACACCGCCGCCCAGTGCCAACGGCAACCCACCCAGCAACGCAGCCATCGTCGTCATCAAAATTGGACGGAACCGCAGAAGACATGCCTGGAAAATTGCCTCTTCCGCAGGTTTGCCAAAGCGCCGCTCGTCATCCAGAGCAAAGTCAATCATCATAATGGCATTCTTCTGCACGATGCCAATCAGCAGAATGATGCCGATCAACGCAATCACGCTGAACTCCGTCTTCGTGATGAGCAACGCCAGCAATGCGCCGACTCCCGCCGAAGGCAATGTCGAAATAATCGTGATCGGGTGAATGTAGCTCTCGTACAAAATGCCCAGCACGATATACACGGTCACCAGCGCCGCCAGAATCAAAATCGGCTCATTCGCCAGCGAACTTTGGAAGGCCGCAGCGGTGCCCTGGAAGCTTGCATTGATCGAGTTGGGCATCCCAATGTTCTGTTCCTCCCTGTTTACCGCTTTGACTGCGTCGCCCAGCGCCTTGCCGGGCGCCAGGTTGAAACTGATGACCGTCGAAGGGAATTGCCCCTGGTGGCCAATGGCCAATTGCGCGTGCGTCTGCTCCCAGTGCGCCAGCATGCTCAGCGGCACCTGCGTTCCATTGCCCGATTTCACATAAAGATTGGTCAACGTCGTTGGATCGGACTGGAAGTTGGGCGCCACCTCCATCACCACGTGGTACTGGTTCAACTGCGTAAAGATCGTCGAGACCTGGCGCTGTCCGAACGCGTCATAAAGCGTGTTGTCGACGTCGGCCATCGCAATCCCCAGCCGCGCCGCGGTATCGCGATCGATCACCAGTTGTGCCTGCAAGCCCTGATCCTGCAGGTCACTCGCCACATCGGTCAGCACGCCTTCGTGGCTCAATCCGTCCACCATCTTCCGCGTATATGTGCTCAGCTCATTCTGATCCGGATCCTCCAGCGCATACTGGAACTCCGTCCGGCTCACACGGTCTTCTACCGTCAGATCCTGCGACGGCTGCAGAAAAAGCTGAATGCCCTGCACCGCATTCACTTTGCTCTGCATGCGCTGGATGACTGCCGTTGCAGAATCTTTCCGCTGATTCAGGGGCTTCAAATTGATTTGGATACGCCCCGAGTTCAGCGTCGTATTTGTTCCATCCACGCCAATGAACGACGAAATGTTGTCCACTGCCGGATCCTGCAACACCACGTCCACCAGCTTCTGCTGCAGCTCCGACATCTGCGTGAAACTCACCGTCTGCGGCGCTTCGCTGATGCCCAGAAGGACGCCCGTATCCTGCACCGGGAAGAAGCCCTTCGGAATCACAATGAATAAAAGCACCGTGGCCACAAACGTCGAAATCGTCACCAGAAGCGTCGCAAATCGGAAGCGCAGAATCACCTTCAGCGCGCGGCCATACGCCGCAATGATCCTGTCAAAAATGTTCTCTGACCAGTGATAGAACCGCGTCTGCTTGGCGTGCGCTTTGTCCTGCAGAATGCGCGAACACATCATCGGCGTCAACGTTAGCGAGACCACGGCCGACACCAGGATCGTCACCGCCAGCGTAATCGCGAATTCGCGGAATAGACGCCCCACCACGTCGCTCATGAACAGCAGGGGAATGAGCACCGCAATGAGCGAGACCGTGAGCGAGATGATGGTGAACCCGATCTGGGAACTTCCCACCAGCGCCGCTCGCATTGGGCTGTCACCGTTTTCAATAAACCGAGAGATGTTCTCGATCATCACAATGGCGTCGTCCACCACAAAGCCGGTGGAGATCGTCAGCGCCATCAAGGTCAGGTTGTTGAGGCTGTAGCCCAGCAGATACATCACGCCAAACGTGCCCACAATCGACAGCGGGACGGCCACCGACGGAATAATCGTGGCCGCGAGATTCCGCAGGAACAGGAAGATCACCATCACCACCAGCGCAATGGTGAGCATCAACTCATATTCAACGTCCCTCACTGAAGCTCGAATCGTAATCGTGCGATCCGTCAACACCTTCACCTGCACGCTTGCCGGCAAACTGGCCCGCAATTGCGGCAGCAGCGTCTTGATGCGATCCACCACGGCGATAATGTTCGCCCCCGGCTGTCGCTGGATGTTCACGATCACCGCAGGCTGCTGATTCATCCACGCTGCCTGCTGCGTGTTCTCCGCCGCATCCACAATCGTCGCTACGTCGCTGGCGCGCACCGCCGCTCCATTGCGATAGGCCACAATCACCGGCTTGTAGTCGGCGCTCGCAATCAGCTGATCGTTCGCCCCGATGGTGTACGACTGCCGCGCACCATTCAGCGTTCCCTTGGCCTGGTCTACGTTGGCCGCGGCAAACGCCGTGCGCAAATCTTCCAGGCTAAGGTTGTAAGCTGCCAACTGCGCGGGATTCGCCTGAATGCGCACCGCAGGCTTCTGACCACCGGCAATCGACACCAGGCCCACGCCCGTCACCTGCGAAATTTTTTGCGCAAGATTTGTATCTGCCGCGTCTTCAATCTTGTCTAACGCGAGCGAATCCGATGTCAGCGCCAGCGTCATGATCGGCGCATCCGCGGGGTTCACCTTGCTGTAAATCGGCGGATTGGGCAAGTCTGTCGGCAGAAAACTGTTGGCCGCATTGATGGCCGCCTGCACTTCCTGCTCGGCCACATCGATGTTTTCGTCGAGGTTGAATTCAAGCGTAATCACCGAGCCGCCGCCCGAGCTCACACTGGTCATCTGCTTCAGGCCCGGCATTTCGCCGAATTGTCGCTCCAGCGGCGCCGTCACCGACGAAGCCATCACGTCCGGTCCCGCACCCGGATAGAAAGTCAGCACCTGAATAATCGGGTAGTCCACCTCGGGCAGAGCCGACACCGGCAATTGCTCATAGCCCATTGCGCCGGCAAGCAAAATCGCAGCCATCAGCAGCGATGTCGCCACCGGGCGCAGAATAAACGGCTGCGAAGGACTCACTTGTTCTCCCTCGAAGTCGCTCGGCTGCTGCCGCCGTTGCTGCTGCCGCGCGGTGTCGTAAACAGGCTGCCTTGCTTCGGGTTCTTCTGCCCGCCCTGTCCAGCGTGCTGCCGCGCCGCGCTCACCGTCACCTGCGCACCGGGACGCAGGCGATCCGCGCCATCCACCACAACACTGGCACCGGGTGCCGGCCCGCTGTCCAGAATGCTCACCTGTCCCTCGGCAAGGGCTACTTTCACCGGTTGCATCTGCGACACCGTGTTGCCCTTGTCATCATTTCCTATGGTCCAAACGTAGTTGCCTTGCAATCCGCTCTGAATCGCCGCTGTCGGCACCACCATCGCGTTCGGCCGGTTCTCCATCACCAGGTGAATGTTGACGAACTGATTCGGAAACAGTGACTCATCCGCATTCGGGAACACGGCCTTCAGCTTGTCAGTTCCGGTCGTCGTATCAATCTGGTTGTCCGCCGTCAGCAACTGCCCATCAGCGATCTTCTGCACGTCGTCGCGATCGTACGCATCCACGGGCATGATTCGGTTGGTGCGCAACCTCTGCAGAACCTGGGGCAGCAGATTCTCTGGCAGGGTGAAGTACACCGCTATGGGGCGTAGTTGGTTGATGATCACCAGGTTCGTGGTGTTGGCCGTAATAATGTTGCCCGGATCCACCAGCCTTAGCCCGATCTTTCCGTTGATCGGTGACTGAATCGAGCACCAGTTCAATTGCAGTTGCGCATTCTCCACGGCAGCGTTATCCGCAGCAATGGAACCTTCGTACTGCCCCTGGCTCGCCTGATCTGCATCGAGCGTTTCTTTCGACACCACACCCGCGTCAAACAATGCTTTGTAGCGCGCATATTCAGCTTGCGCATTCTTCAGCAGGGCCTGGTCGTGAACGAGAGTTCCCTTCGCCTGGTCCAGGGCAGCCTGGTACGGCTTAGGATCGATCATCATGATCGTCTCGCCTTGTCTCACTTCCTGGCCCTCGGTAAATTTCACCGGCAGGAGTTCGCCGCTCACGCGCGCCTTCACCGTCACACTCATATAGGGCGTCACAGTGCCAAGCGCCGTCAGATAAACCGGCATCGGCTTCTGTTCAACCGGCACAACCTGCACCGGGACCGGACGGTTTTGCAGCGCTGCGGCTTGGTTCGCGCTCTGTTGTTGCTGCGCTTGATGGCTTGAGTAGATTCGCCATGCCGCAACCCCAACCACCGCGATAATCACGACGTAAACAAGAATGCGAACGATCGGACTCTTGTGCTCCTCTGGAGGCTCAGACTGTGAAGGGGAAGACGGGCGAATTACCGGTGCATCTTGAATGGGCATGGCTTCTTTTCTCTTATTCTGCTTTCAGGCAATTACATGGCAAAAAAAGGCAGGAGTCTGGGCTTGCCGCGCAAGGCGCACAGTTCGCCACATACGATTCTACGGACGGACGGCCATTCGTAAAGGTTTCGCTGTCACATCACTCCATAACAGGTTCAGTTTCTTAGACTCCGCTTCAAGACAAAGCCTCTGTTTAACCGGACCAGCCAATCCGGTTAAGAAACGTCGATCCAATATAATCAGCTCAATTCCGGCTTTCGTCCGCCCGACTCATTTGACGCAGGATAGCCCTGAGAGTGCCTCTTCGGCATCCGCGCTTCGAGCTGCTACGAACAGCCGCGTCCCACGAGGATCCGTTGCCCTTGCCAGCCCCTTCTGCCGACGCCACTGATTCATTGCGGCCCCTCTGCGTCGACCTGGATGGCACCCTCGTTAAATCCGACACACTTTGGGACGGTGTCTGTCGCCTGGCTCGCAACCAGCCGCTCGAATTCCTCAAATTGCCCCTGTGGCTGCCCGGCGGACGAGCACACGTCAAGGCTGAAGTCGCCCGCCGCGCCCCTCTCGATGCGGCCCGGCTGCCCTATAACACCTCAGTCCTTCGCTATCTGCAGGCGCAACGTCGTGAAGGACGGCCCATCTTTCTCACGACGGGAGCCGATGGCTCACTTGCCGAACGCGTCGCCGCCCATCTCGGTCTTTTTCAGGGAATCCTCGCTTCCGACGGAAAAACCAACCTTACCAGCAAACAGAAGCTGGCAAGCCTCCAAAAGTCCTTCCAGGAGTTCGATTACATCGGCAACTCTCGCGCCGACTTGCCTTTGCTGGCCCACGCCCGCAACGCGATGCTGGCCAACCCCACCCTCGGGCTGCGCCTGGCCGTGGGCTCCAACTCCCTTCCGATCGCCCAGGTCTTTATCGACCAACGGCCTCCTGTACGGACGCTTTTCCGGGCGATTCGCGTCCATCAATGGGCCAAAAACATCCTCCTTCTGGCCCCGCTCGCTCTCTCCCACCGTCTGAACCAACACTCCATCGCCACCGCGATCGCCGCGTTCTTCTGCTTTTCCTTCATTGCTTCCGCCAACTACCTCGTGAACGATCTGCTCGACATCGAAAGCGATCGCCGCCACCCCTCCAAGCGCCTTCGACCTTTCGCCGCGGGAGACCTGCCCGTCGCGGGTGGCATCGCCCTTGTGTTCCTGCTGGCCTCCGCATCCCTTGCCATCCTGCCTCAATTGCCGATTGCCTTTGCTTTCTGGCTGGGCATTTATATCGCGGGAACGCTGGCCTACTCGCTCTACCTCAAGCGCATTCCTCTCGTGGACGTGCTTGTGCTCTCCGGCCTCTACACCCTGCGTCTCCTGGCCGGCGGTGCAGCAACCGGGACCGAGATCTCCCAATGGCTGGCCGGCTTCTCGACCTTCCTGTTCCTTTCCCTTGCCATGGTCAAGCGCTTCAGCGAGCTCGAAAACCTTCGCGAACGCGGCGCGTCCGGCACACATGGCCGCGGCTATCTGGTTTCCGACATGGAGCAGATCCGCACCTTCGGCACATCCTGCGCCACCGCTTCCGCCGTCGTTTTCATGCTCTACATCGGGCGGCCCGATGTAACGGACCTATACCGCCATCCCACCCGGCTCTGGCTGATCGTCCCTCTGCTCATCTACTGGCTCTATCGCGTGTGGCTGCTCGCCTCGCGAGGCGACCTCGAGGACGACCCCGTTGTTTTTGCCATGCGCGACCCGGTCAGTCTCGCACTCGGCGTCGCGGTCGTGGCGCTCGCCATTTTTGCGGCCTGACGCTGGCGATTTGCATCCTCAAGTTGCCCGTTCTTGCAGGGGTTAGAGCCACTCCAAGCAGTCCGCTTTCCGGTATGGAACCGCCCTTCGGCTGCATCTTTAGTCTTGTTAAACCCGTCATTACTTTATGTCCCGATTGCCCGCGATTTACCGCGGGGATTCCGGGGATTCTCATCGTCTACCATAGAGTTTTCAACAGTAAGCTGGAACGGCCCGGGATCGCCCGAAGCGGTAAACCAGCACAGGCGGCTCTGCACCCTTCGGGGAAGCTGTTTCTTGTCAACGCGCAGGCCACTTGAAAGCAACTTGACGGGCCGCCGGCCGATGTACTTCTGTTGCAGCCGCTCGGTCCCTGAAATTCTTGAATGCCCTGCTTGTTCGTTGCGCGGCGTACTTCCAGGACGCTGCGACTCACTCGAGTCTCAAGCCACGGATAGCGAGGGTGTGGAGCAGGTACCAGCCCTATGATGTGGATTGTCAGGCTTGCGCTACGCCGGCCTTACACCTTTGTTGTTTTTGCGCTGCTGATTCTCATCCTTGGCGCTTACAGCATCGTGTCGATGCCGGTGGATATCTTCCCCAACATCGATATCCCGGTCGTCACCATCGTCTGGCAATACTCCGGTCTTTCCGCTCAGGAAATGGCCAACCGCATTGTGTTCAATAGCGAACGCGGCATGACCACTACGGTCAACGACATTGAACACATCGAGTCGCAGTCCCTGAACGGCATTGCCGTCATCAAAGTTTTCTTCCAGCCTCACGTCAACGTCGCCAGCGCTGTCGCGCAAATCAATTCCATCAACTCCGTTCAAATTCGTTCTTTGCCGCCGGGAACCACGCCGCCTTTCATCATCCAGTACAACGCGTCGAGCGTTCCCATTCTTCAAATCGGCGTCTCTGGTCAAGGACTCAATGAGCAGCAGCTCAACGATCTCGCAACGAATACCATCCGCACCCAGCTCGCCACCATTGAGGGCGCCCAGACGCCTTACCCGTACGGCGGCAAGCAACGTCAGATTCAGGTGGACATCGACTTGCAGGCTCTGCAAGCAAAGGGCCTTGCTCCTGCCGATGTCGTCACGGCTGTCAGCGCACAGAACCTCGTCGTTCCGTCGGGCACCATGAAGATTGATCGCTGGGAGTACGCGATCGAAACCAACTCTGCACCTGAAGTCGTCAGTCAACTCAACGATCTGCCCCTCAAGACCGTGAATGGCGCCACCGTCTACCTCCGCGATGTGGCGCACGTCCGCGATGGCAATCCGCCCCAAACCAACATCGTTCGCGTCGATGGCAAGCGCGCCATTGTCATGAGCATCATGAAGGTCGGGTCCGCTTCGACCCTCGACATCATCGCCGGCATCCATGCCAAGCTCGAAAGTATCAGAGGCCAACTCCCGCCTCAGCTCCGGACTTCCTATCTTTCCGATCAATCGATCTTTGTGCGCGGCGCCATAAGCGGCGTCGTCCGCGAAGCCATCATCGCCGCCTGTCTCACCGGCGTCATGATCCTTATCTTTCTCGGCAGCTTTCGATCAACACTCATCATCGCCGTTTCCATCCCTTTATCCATCCTTTGCTCCCTGGTTGTTCTCTGGTGGCTCAACGAAACAGTCAACATCATGACCCTTGGCGGAATGGCCCTCGCCGTCGGCATCCTGGTCGACGACGCCACCGTCGAAATTGAAAACATTAACCGCAATCTCGAAGCCGGCAAAGAGATTGAGCAGGCCATCCTCGACGGCGCCGCTCAAATTGCGACCCCGGCCCTGGTCTCCACGCTTTCCATCTGCATTGTGTTCGTACCTATGTTCCTGCTCAGCGGCGTGGCGCGTTATCTCTTCGTCCCGCTCGCCGAAGCCGTCGTGTTCGCCATGCTGGCCAGCTATCTGCTCTCGCGAACCGTCGTCCCCACCATGGCCCGCTACTTGCTCCATGAACACGATGACGCCGAGAAGCAGAAGAGGCAGGTCAGCCGCAATCCTTTCGTTCGTTTTCAGATCGCCTTTGAGCACCGCTTCGAACAGGTCCGCCTCGGATACCTCAATCTCCTCGGACTCTGCGTTGAGCATGCGGGTGTTTTCCTCATTGTCTTCGTCGTGTTTGCTCTCGCCTCCATCGGCGTGCTCGCGCCTTTCCTCGGCCAGGATTTCTTTCCTTCAGTCGATTCTGGCCAGTTCAAAATCCACGTGCGCGCCCGCACCGGCACGCGTATCGAAGAGACCGCAGCGCTTTGCGATCACATCGACGAGACCATCCGCCAGGAGATCCCTTCTACTGAGATCGTCACCATCATGGACAACATCGGGCTGCCTTACTCCGGCCTGAATCTGTCCTACTCCACTTCCGCCCCCATCGGCCCTGCAGACGCCGACATCCAGGTACAACTCACTGAAAAGCACCACCCAACAGAAAAGTATGTCGATCATCTGCGCGACAAGCTGGCCCGCGCCTACCCCGGCGTCACCTTCTACGTGCTGCCCGTCGACATCGTCACCCAGATCCTCAACTTCGGGTTGTCTTCACCCATCGACATTCAACTCGTCGGTCCCAACCTCTATGGCAATCGCGCCCTCGCCGAAAAAATGCTCAATGAGGTCCGCTACGTTCCGGGCGCGGCCGATGCCCGCATTCAGCAACCCTTCGACTACCCCAATCTCACTGTCAACGTCGATCGCACGCGCGCCTCCGCCGTCGGCCTCTCCCAACAAAGCGTGGCTCAGAACCTTCTCGTCGCTCTCAGTGGAAGTTTTCAAACCACACCGAACTTCTATCTCGACCCCCGCAACGGCGTGAGCTACAACATTGCCATTCAGGCGCCGCAATATCGCCTCTCCTCCATGGCCGACCTGAACAGCCTGCCCATCACAAGCTCAGCGCAGGCGCAGGCTGCAAATTCAGCGAGCATCACCAACGCCTCCGCAGTTGCTCCCGGTAGCGTGCCCAGCGCGATCACCGCCGCCAGCGGTGCATCCCCCACGGCCGCTCCTGGAAATGCCTCGCCAATTCAGGTCCTCAGCAACCTCGCCAATATCCAACCCGGCGCAGAACTCGGTGAAGTCAGCCATTACGACGTGCAGCCAGTCCTTGACATCTACACCAATGTCGCGGGCACCGATCTCGGCAGCGTCACCCGTGCCATGGAACGAATCATCAAAGAAAACGACAAGCTGAAACCGCGCGGATCCCATATCATCCTGCGCGGACAAAGCGACACGATGTATAAGTCCTACATTGGACTGCTCGCTGGTCTCGCCTTTTCCATCTTGCTCGTCTACTTGCTCATCGTCGTCAATTTCCAGTCCTGGCTCGATCCGTTTCTCATCATTTCCGCACTGCCCGCAGCTCTCGCCGGCATCACATGGTTCCTTTTCCTTACTGGAACCCGTCTCAGTGTTCCCGCCCTCACCGGCGCCATCATGTGCATGGGCGTCGCCACGTCCAATTCCATCCTCGTCATCAGCTTCGCCCGTGAGCAGATGGAGATCCTCGTAGGAGATGCGCGCAAGGCCGCTCTCAATGCCGGCTTCGTCCGCTTCCGTCCCGTGCTCATGACTGCGCTTGCCATGATCATCGGCATGGTGCCTATGGCCCTCGGCCTCGGCGATGGCGGCGAACAAAATGCACCGCTGGGTCGCGCCGTGATTGGCGGACTTCTTCTCGCGACAGTCGCCACGCTCTTCTTCGTTCCCGCATTCTTTTCCGTCGTCCACGGCTGGCTGCAGCGCCGCAAAGTTGCGCACACGCCCGCACGCGCCACCGTTCTTGACGAGTTCGACCACCATTCGGAGTAGCTTCTATGCCTGAAGAAACGAAACCGCAGCCGCAAGCCCAAAACGACCACGAATCTGCGCCCGAACACGAGCGTATTTCGCCGCGCAAGGCGCTCATCGGCGTCACGCTGGTGCTCATTGCCGCAGTCGTGCTTGCCATCCTCGGCATTCTGCCGCGCCAATCCGCCAATGCCGCACTGAAACAACACACCGAAGAGATGGCCCCTCCCTCCGTCATCGCCTTGGCGCCCAAGGCCGGCGCGCCCATCAACGATTTCGTTCTTCCTGGCAACGTTACTGCTTACACCGATTCGCCGATCTATGCGCGTACCTCGGGCTATCTCGTCCGCTGGTACTACGACATCGGCGCGCATGTGAAACAGGGTGCTCTGCTTGCCGAGATCGCCACTCCGGAACTCGATCAGCAACTTTCTCAGGCTGAAGCAGACCTCGCCACTTCGCAGGCGACCGCAAACAACGCCAAAACCCAGGCAGACCGATACTCCGACCTCGTCAAATCCAACGCTGTCTCGCAGCAGGACACTGATACTTTCGTCAATCAGGCAGCCTCGACCTCCTCTGCCGTCCGCTCCGCACAGGCCAACGTGCAGCGTCTCAAGGAGCTTCAGGCCTTCGAGAAGGTCTATGCGCCTTTCGACGGCGTAGTCACTGCGCGCAATGTCGATACCGGTCAGCTCATCGATGAAGGCGCCGCAAGAGAACTTTTCCACGTACAGGCGCTGCGCGTACTCCGCGTCTACACCAACCTGCCGCAGGTCTACGCACCCGCGGCCAAGGTCGGCGACAAGATCAACGTCACGTTTCCCGAACGCCCCACTCAGAACTATCAGGGAACCCTCGTCCGCACTTCCGACGCGATGGACCCCACCAGCCGAACCCTGCTCGTTGAAGTCGATGTGCCCAACAAGGACGGATTGCTCTTCCCCGGCTCACTCGCGCAGGTACATTTCAAAACCCCTGCAATCAGCCAGTCGTTCGTCATACCCGTCTCGGCCCTCATCTTTCGCCGCGAGGGAATGCAGGTCGCCACCGTAGTCAATGGCAACGTAGCCCATCTCATTCCTGTCATCATTGGCGAAGACGACGGCGCGACCGTCCAAATCATTAGCGGCGTCGGAGCCAACGACAAAGTCATCCAGGATCCACCTGACTCCATCATTGAAGGCGAAAAGGTCGCACCTGAAACCTCTCAGCAGGCCAACGCGGCAGGAGGCCGCTCGTAATGGCGAACGCAGCCCAAAATCGCCGGCTCAGGGAGACAAAACCCCAGTTGTCCGAAGTCTCTCGTTCGAGTCCCGCGACGCGAATTACGCTTGCCGCTTCGCTCTGCGCTCTCACGGTCCTTTCCGGCTGCAAGCCTGTCGGGCCCAACTTCACCACCCCTGCCATGACCGCGCCAGCTGCCTATAAGGAGACGGGCGCAGCCAACATCGTGCCTCCACCCAACCCTGCCAATGGCGGTACCTGGCAGCCCGCTTCACCGTCTGACAATATGCTGCGCGGCAAGTGGTGGGAAATCTACAACGATCCCGCATTGAACAAGCTTGAAGACCTCGTCACGCCTCAGAACCAGACGCTGCGTGCCGCAATGGAAACCTATCTCGCGGCCCGCGACCAGGTCCGTATCGCTCGCGCCGGATTCTTTCCCACACTTTCCGCCGGCCCAGGTTTCTCGCACGACAAGGTCTCTGCGCATCGTCCCCTTGCGGTTGCAGGCACCCCCACCAACTACAACGACCTCACTCTCGAGGGCCAGGCCAGCTGGGAACCCGACTTCTGGGGCCGGGTGCGGCGCACCGTCGAAGCTGCGCACGACAACGCGCTCGCCTCCGCATCGGACGCCGCCAACATCGATCTCAGCCTCCACGCTGAGCTTGCTCAGGACTACTTCGAGCTCCGCGGACTCGACTCCATCAGCCACCTTCTCCAAAACACGGTCGACGACGACCAAAATCAGGTGGAACTCAACCAGCGTTTGCTCAAAGGCGGCGTCGTCACCCAGGTTGTCGTGGCCCAGGCTCTCACGCAACTCGAAACCGTGCGCGCATCGCTCATTGACGTCAACGAAGCGCGCGCCGAGTATGAGCACGCCATCGCCACGCTCACCAATCAGGAAGCCGGCCAGCTCACTCTTCCGCCTTCGCCGATCGATTCTCAAATTCCCAACATCCCGCTCGGTGTTCCGTCACAGCTCGTCCAGCGCCGGCCCGATATTTCGGCGGCAGAACGCCGCGCCGCCGCAGCCAATGCGCAGATCGGCGTTGCCATCAGCGCCTTTTATCCAAACATCACGCTGGGCGGTTCCGGCGGTTTTGAGAGTACCCACGGCGGCACGTGGTTACAAGGGCCTAGTTCCCTTTGGAGCCTCGGTGCGCAGGCGGCAGAGTTGATCTTCGATGCTGGCTCGCGTCATGCTGTCACAAGTCAGGCCCGTCACAACTACGAGTCCCAGTCCTCCACCTACAAGGCAACTGTCCTCGCAGCATTTAACGAAGTGGAAGATCGCCTCAGCGATCTGCGCGTTCTCGAACAGGAATCCACGGTGGAAGAACGCGCCGTGGACGACGCGCAGAATTCGCTCAATCTTTCCAACCAGCGCTACAAGGGTGGCGCAACCAGCTATCTCGAAGTCCTGTTGGCCGAAACCACGTTGCTGTCTAACCAGCAAACGCAAACCAACTTGCAAACTCGCCGATTTGTGGCCAGTGTTCAGCTCATTCGCGCCCTCGGCGGCGGATGGGACGTGACCCAGTTACCCAAATAACGCAAGGGTCTCCAAGAGCGCTTTGCAGATAAGCTCCGCCGCATCACGCAACTAGCGCGGCAACGTTTGCGGACGCAAGGGCGACGAAGCAATCGCAACTTCGCGGATATGTGCCGGACGCGTCCTGCAGCAGCCACCCACGATCTGCGCGCCCGCTCCATACCAAAGCGTTGCCAGCTTGCCATAGGCATGCGGATCGTTCACGCCCTGCCAGTTGCGCGCCTGCGCGTCCCAGCCTTCTCCGGAATTGGGATAAACCACCACCGGCTTCTTACTTGCTTCGCGCAATTGTCCAATCAGCGGGCCGATCAGTGCCGGATGCGTGCAATTCACACCCACGGCAACCGTCTGTGGCAGACTCGCTGCGTAGGCGGCGCACTCCTTCAGTGTTTCGCCATGCGCTACATGCCGCGTGTCTGAGCAGGTGAAGCTGAACCACACCGAAACGTCAGGCCAGCGCTCCAATGCGGCGCCAATCGCCTGTGCTTCCGCCAGCGACGGCAATGTCTCAAATGCAATCAGATCGGCGCCGCGCGCTCCGCCTGCGGCTCCTCCCAACACATCGATCCGTTCCGCGTGAAACTCCACCAGGTCTTCGAAACTGCAATCGTAGTCGCCATTGTATTCTGCGCCATTATGCAACGCCGCACCGTACGGCCCCAGGGATGACGCTACCAGCACACGCCTGTGCGGATAGTGGCTTGCCGCCTCGCGCGCCAGATCCACTGCCCGCAAAAGCGACTCATCCGCGCGCCTCGCTGGCAGACCAGATTCGGCGTATCCCATGCGCGTCACTTGATAGCTGGCCGTCAAAATGCAATCCGCGCCCGCTTCAATGTATGCCCGGTGCACGGCAACCACAAGCTTCGGAGCATCCTCCAGCACGTGCGCCGACCACAATGGGCCATCAATGTTGGCGCCAGCATATTCCAGTTCCGAAGCCAAGCCCCCGTCCAGCACGCGTACCCCGCGCAAGATCATCTCCCGCTTCATGCAACCTCTCAACTAAAGTTTGTGCGTGTCAGTCGAAAACTCGCGAGAAGAACACCAAAGCCACAGCACATCCGCTGCAACTTGGGTTCCTGATTATGATGCCGAAAGTGACTCAACACACTATTTAAGGTCTCGCAGCTGGCAGCTTGTAGCTGCTCTTTAGATCTTTTGCGTGCGCTGCACGTCACGAACTCCACTTACCCGTCTCAATGCTAGAACCATGCGGTTCAAATGGCGTACGTCCAGCGCCTCGACAATAAACTCAAGGATTGCTTCGCCCGCATCGTCGCGGCGGATGTCCACGCTGCGAATGTTTGTATCGTCATCCGAAATCACAGCGGTCAATTCCTTCAGCATTCCCGTGCGGTCGTCGCAGTACACTGTGATCTTCACGGGATACCGCTGGCCGCGTCCGGGCTCCGTCTCTCCTGCCTTCGACCACTCCACGGCGATACGCCGGTCGCTCTCGTAGAGCAGATTCTGTACGTTGGGACAACTGCGCGCATGCACGGCCACGCCCTTGCCCCTCGTCACGTAACCGACAATCTCTTCCCCGCGAATCGGATTGCAACATCGCGCGCGGTAGACCAGCAGATCGTTCTGACCTTCCACCTGCAGCGAGTCTGATCCGGTCAAATGCAGCTTCCGCACTGCATCCGACATCGGCGCTTCGCCCGATGTTCCTGGCTTCGGTTCCACCGGCTCCGCATCGCCCACGTTCGCGTAGCCCGGCGCCAGCTTGTTCAGCACCTGGTGCGCCGAATGCTTTCCTTGACCCAGCGTCGCCAGCAAGTCCGCGGCAGTTGCCACACCGTATTCGCCGGCAATCCTGCCCAGGTCCTGGTCGGCAATTTGCGCCATGGGCACCTTGTGCTTGCGCGCCTCGCGCTCCAGCAGCTTACGCCCGATTTCCACTGCACGGCGTCGCTGATCTTCATTCAGCCAGTGCTTGATCTTGTTGCGTGCACGCGGGCTCTTGACGAACGTGAGCCAGTCGCGGCTCGGCTTGTGATCTTTCTGCGTGACGATTTCGACAATGTCGCCGGTGCGCAGCTTGGTCCGCAACGGCACCATGCGGCCATTGACCTTCGCTCCCACGCAGGTGTGGCCCACTTCCGTATGAATCGTATACGCAAAATCCACCGGCGTTCCATCCGCCGGCACCACCACAACTTTTCCCTTCGGCGTGAAAGTGTAAACCTCGTCCGGATAGAGATCCATCTTCAGGCTGGAGAGAAATTCGTTGGGGTCGGTCATCTCCTTCTGCCATTCGACGAGTTGCCGAATCCAATTCAGCCTCTCCTCGTCGCGCGCGTTCACGGTGCCCTCGCCGGCCTTGTATTTCCAGTGCGCCGCAATGCCTTCTTCCGCGATGCGGTGCATCTCTTCCGTGCGAATCTGCACTTCGAACTGATGACCGCCCTCGCCCATCACCGTCGTGTGCAGCGACTGATAGCGATTGGCGCGGGGAATGGCAATAAAGTCCTTGATGCGCCCAGGTACCGGCCGCCACAACGTGTGAATCAATCCAAAGACTGCGTAACACGAGGAAACATCCTGCGTAATTACGCGAACCGCCAGCAGATCGTAAACCTGCTCGAACGAAACCTTCGAGCGCTGCTGCTTCTGATAAATCGAATAGAGACGCTTGATGCGCCACTCGACTCTCGCCTCAATATTGTTCTCGCGCAGTTGCTCGCTCAGCGTGTCTTCCACGCCGCGCAAAAACTGCTCACCATCCACGCGCCGCGCTTCCACCGCTTCCGACACCTGCTCGTAACTCACCGGGTCGGTATACCGAAACGCCAGATCCTCAAGCTCGCCGCGTACCTTGCCCATGCCCAGCCGGTGCGCCAGCGGTGCGTAGATGTCCAGAGTCTCGCGTGCAATCGCCTCTTGACGGTCCGGCTTCAGGTGCTCGAGCGTACGCATGTTGTGCAGCCTATCTGCCAGCTTGATCAGAACGACTCTTACATCGCTCACCATGGCCAGCAGCATCTTGCGCACGTTCTCTGCCTGACGGTCTTCCCGGTTGGCAAACTGGATCTTGTCGATCTTCGTCACACCCTCGACAATGTGCGCAACCTGGTCGCCGAATCCGGCTTCGATCTCTTCACTCGTGGCGGGTGTATCTTCCACCGCGTCATGCAGCAATCCTGCCGCAATCGCCGTAGCATCCATCTTCATCTCGGCCAGAACTTCAGCAACTTCCAGCGGATGAATAATGTAAGGTTCGCCCGAGGCACGCATCTGCCCCTCATGGTGCTGGACGCAAAACTCCCAGGCTTTGCGGATCAGACCTACATCGTCGCTCGGACGGTTGGCCTGCACCTGCTTGAGCAGCGCTTCAAACCTCTCTTCGATTGCGCGGGCACCTGCCAAATGAGACGCAACGGATCCCGGCTCCGCGGTCGACGGAGACGTTCCCTTGTGCTCGGCCGGAATCGTCTGGCGGGCAGTCGCCATGCTTCATTATAGGCCGGATGCATTTGTCACGGATGGAAGACCCGCATCCTGCGCGCGTCTGCGCTCGGTTTAAGGTTGTCCCGCGCAGCGCCGCCGGCCCGGTCCAATAAATCTGAAAAGAATCCTACCCGCAGCCCCAACATTTTGGGGTCTATGCCTGCAAAGACTAGCTTTTCCAATTCTGGTACGTCAGTGCCTGCCGAACTGCTTCCCTGTGTTCACCATCACATCCTGACATCCCCAAATCGGGAGTAGAGTCACCTGCGGCGAAGAGGCCTATCGCATCTTGAAAAATAGCCCTTCGTGAAGCCGGAATGCCCATTCGGCGCGGTATCTGAGGAACTAGACGGCAGCAAGCCGCCGTCGACGAATCCATCAGAGCGCGCTCGACTCGGACCAAAGCCGGCAATGTCACGCTTTCTCTGAAGATGCCAGAGAACGGAGGAACTTATGCTGAAAAGCCTATTACTTACCGCCCTGGCTGTCGGTATCACCGCGAGCCTGGGTTATGCGGATCAATCCACGTCCAAGGTCGTCATCCCAGTCAACAAAACCTCGCCTACCAGCGGCAGGCAGATGTACGCCAGCTACTGCGCGCCATGCCATGGCGTCGACGGCAAAGGGGCTGGACCGGCAGCAGTTGCGCTTAAATCGCAGCCGACCGACTTGACCGTGCTGACTCGCAACCATCACGGGAAATTCCCCGACACGCACATCGTTTCGGTGCTGCGCTTTGGCTCCGAACTTCCCGCGCACGGCTCATCCGACATGCCCGTCTGGGGACCGATCCTAGGAAACCTGGATCACTCCAATGATCAAGCAAAGCAGCTCAGAATCAGTAACTTGAGCCGCTACGTCCAGAGCCTTCAGGCGAAATAGCGGCGGAGGGCGCAAAGGTCCCGGGCCCGGGCATCTATCATTCCATTCAGTGCCCAAACCCGAATCAATGACCAAATCGCGCCGACCTGATTCCGCCAGGAACCAAAAGGCGCCCGAGGCCCACAAGCCCAAGGCGCCTTTTGTACGTCCCCCTAAATCCGCGAAGGCCAATTTATCTGCCTCCAGCAAGACGTTTCAACCGCAGACCAGCACTACGTCCCCTGCTCCCTTGGGTGCCCGCATCACCCGTCGCGCAGCCGACCGCCTCCGTTCCGGCCACCTCTGGGTCTATGCCTCCGACATCGAGTCCCTCTCCAGCGGCTCCGGAGATCCGCCCAACCTGCTGCCCGTGGCCGACAACCGCGGCCTGCTCCTCGGTACCGCGCTCTACAGCCCAAGCTCGCAAATCGCACTCCGCCTGATTGCGCGCGAAGCTGTCGATGAACCCGGCTGGCTCGCACTCCTCGAATCCCGGCTTGAGCGTTCAATCGAACGGCGAATTCCGCAGTTGAAAGTTGAAGACGCCGGCATCGATTCCTGCCGCCTCTGCTTCAGCGAAGCCGACGAGATTCCGGGCCTCATCATCGACAAGTATGGGCCACTCATCATCGTCCAGCGCCTCACCCGCGGCCTCGTCAACGACTCTGTTCGCGATGTTTGTGTCCGCGTTCTTCGCGAATCCTTCAAGCCCGAAACCATCCTCGAACGCCCCGATCCGCGTATCCGCGAACTCGAAGCCCTCGCGGCGGCCGATCCTGCTCCATGGTGGTCAGCGGACCCCGCCGCACCCATCACCGCAACTCAATTTCATCTCAATGGTCTCGCATTTCATTTCGACGCCAATGCCGGCCAGAAAACCGGCGCTTTCCTCGATCAGGCTGCCAACTACGCCGTTGCACAGCAGTATGCAGGCCTGGTTGCTCCCGGAGGCCGCGCCCTCGACGTCTGCACCTACCAGGGCGGCTTCGCGCTCCATCTCGCACGGGTCTCACAACGCGTCACAGGCATCGACACCTCCCGTTCTTCGCTCGAAGTCGCTGAACGCAATCTCGTCGCGAATCGCTCGCAGATCACCGCTCAAGTGGACTGGGTCGAAGGCGATGCCTTTCAGATCCTGCGCGACTGGGCCGGTGCCCGCGAACAATTCGACACCATCGTTCTCGACCCGCCGGCCTTCGCCAAAAGCAAACGTGCCATCGAAGGCGCGCTGCGCGGCTACAAGGAACTCAACCTGAGAGCCCTGCAGATGCTTCGCCCCGGCGGCCTGCTCGTTACCTGCTCCTGCTCCCATCACGTCACGCTCACCGACCTCGAATCCGCTGTCGCCTCCGCTGCCGCCGACGCGCACCGCCGCGTTCGCCTCCTGCAACGTCGCGGCGCCGCACCCGATCATCCCGTCGTCCTCAATCTGCCCGAGACCGAATACCTGAAGTGCCTCGTACTTCAGGTGGACTAAGATTGCGCCTCCCGTTTTCTCCAACGCGGAAACAGCTTCGCCCGCCAACCACGCTCTTCGCCCGATTCGGGCGCAGCACCACTCGCCATGTGCTCGGTCCGCTCATTGCCTTCCGCTCTCAACTCGGCCAGTGCCACCTTCACCTGCGCCCGCAAACTCTCAGCCTCAAACACGCACGACCGCAAATACGCTGACATCGTCATCCCGGCTTCCGCCGCCCGCGCATGCACCTGCGCACATTCGCTCTCACTCAACCGGATCGTCACACTCGCGGCCTTCCGGTCGCTCATCTGTCTCTTGTTCGCAGCAGGCTTTCGCTCGGAACATCGCGCAACAGGTTCAACATCCGAGTCCCTCTCCAACGGGCTCTCTTCAATGCCTTGCGTCCTTCGCGCATCGCTGTGGAGAGTCATCCTAGCCGCTGGACCCTTCCCAATCCCTTCGTTGCCGCACGACCGGAACTGTTTTCTCCCGCGCAAGGCCTGCTCGTAGCTCAGGACCACGACATCGTCTGCCAACGCGTCGTCTTTTTCTGACCCCCCAGCGGGGTCAAGCTTGGCAGCCAAACTCGCCAGCACACTCGCAAAATTCGTCGGTTTCATCGTGGGCGAGGCATTCGCAGCAGTCAACATGCCCAAAAGCATAGCTGCCGTCATCGCGCCGTCGACAGGATCCCGCAATCCGTAGTAGACCCGTTTCCCAAATAGGGCTCGCAGTCTAATTCCGTTTCATTCCGGGAGAGGGACCCTTACACTCCGCACGTTGCAGCCTCGTCTTCGAACGCATCGTTCAAGATGCGGCCCGGAAGCCTCAGCAGCGCCGAAACTTTCGATACACTCATCGGTCGCGCAAACAAGAAACCTTGTCCGTATTTGCATCCCAGCTGTCGCAATAAACGATATTGTTCACGCGTCTCAATTCCTTCGGCAACCACATCCATCCCCAACACTCGGGCCAACTCAATAATGGTGCGCACGATCTGCAATGCCTGCTCACCCTCCGTCATCCGCACCACAAACGACCGGTCAATCTTCAACACATCAAAAGGAAACGAGTGCAGGTAATTCAGTGAGCTGTATCCCGTGCCAAAGTCGTCCATCAGCAGCGAAACGCCAAGTTCCCGCAGCCCGCTCAATACCTTTGCCGCCGTACGCATATTCGGGATCAGACTCGACTCCGTCATCTCCAACCCAAGTTGCCGGCCCGACATCCCCGCTTCCATCAACAATGCCTCTACATGATCTGCCAGCCCCGGACGAGCAAATTGCCGCGCCGAAAGATTCACGCCCACGCGCAGCGAGATATTCCGCGGATCTTCACGATTCCACTTCTGAATCTGCCGGCAGGCTTCTTCCAATCCCCAGTCGCCGATAGGCAGGATGACCCCGCACTCCTCCGCTTTCGGGATGAATTCCATCGGTGCAATCAGCCCGCGTTCCGGATGGCGCCAGCGAATCAACGCCTCCACGCCTACAATCTTGCGCGTCGTCAGCTCGACTTCCGGCTGATAGTGAAGTAAAAATTCGCGGCGCTCCAACGCTTGCCGCAGATCCTCGCAAGTGGGCCAGCGTACGGCCTGAATCTCATCCGCTCGATCCCGCCTTTGCGCTTCCCGCTCCCGCACTTTCCGCAGCTTACGCAATTCGAGCAAATCCCTTGTGAGGATTGCCAGCATCTCAAGGTTCGCGAGCTCTTCTGCCGACAAGCCCCCGCGCGGTTCCGCCGCAAAGACCGTCAACACTGCCACAATTTTTCCATCGCGCGTGCGCACGGGAACCGACGCGAAGAACCTGGCATTGCTCAACCGCAGCATGAGCTGCGGCCCTTTCACCTGCCCACACTCTGCCAGATCCGGCACAATGACAGGACCATCCACTTCCAGGACCATATCGAAGATTGAATTCTTGCGCGGCAGTTCGCGAACGTGCCGCCCCCAACTCGACTTGATCCAGATCCGTCCCTCGTCCCCAAATCCAATTCCCGCCGAGTCCACGCGAAGACACCGCACCGCTAGCCGGGTGATCGCATCAAAACTGGCCTCTGGAGACGTGTCGAGAATCTCGTAGGCTCTCAGCTCCGCGAGCCGCTCCGCTTCACCCACCGAGCCAGGTCCCGACAGCGAAGACGGCTTTGTCGCCCGCATGGTCTCTGCTTCCACCATCACGGCAACTTCGCTTCCAGGGCCCATTCTTCGCCATCTCCCCAGCCAGCCGACGCGCACTCCGTCGCTCCCGGCTCGTTCCCCGACACAGGGATCATCCACACGGTCTCAGGACCAGCAACCGTGGTCCAGTTCTTTCCTTATCGGGCGAATCGCAGAACATCTTCAGGGCCAGGCTCTTTCCTTCCATCACAATGAAGCGAGCATGGAACGACTGACCACCAGGAGCCCACGGACAACCCCCAATCCTCTCGCGTCTCTATCCGGACAAAATCCGCACCCTGATCCTTTGATAATGTCAAAGAACTCAAGAAAAGTTTGCGTTCCCTCCCCGTTCTGCATTTCAATAACGGTGTCGGTCGGAAGAACGTCCCCCGGCGTCCAGATTGCCATCGCAACTTCCTGTTTTCATCGTCCACTGCGCAACCGTCTTATCGCACGCGAGAGAAACCCCTGCATCGTCCTCCTTGTGTATGGGCTCTCACCTTGCCATTGCGGACCGAGGTAAGTTCATGCTCGATCAAATTGATCTCTTGTTGGAACAGCTGGGCGGTGTCTTGGTCGCCTTGCAAGCCCGCACGGGCGACCGCAAGGAACTCCTACGCAAACGCGCGCGCATCTACGCGGAGATCGAACTGCTTCGCCCCGGTACCGTGGCCGCAGGAATCCTCGAGTCCTATGGATTGAACGGTCTGACTTCCTTCCAGCGCATCCAGTGACTTTTGTCCGGCCGCAGGCCGCATTCAATGCACCTGTTGCCGCACGGTCTTCGCTTCGCCCGTCTCTGCCCATAGGAAGCTAAGCTGGTCCGCATCATCCTGCACCTTCTGCTCCACGCTCACACCCGCAGAGTGCCCTCCGTTCAGGCTGTAGTGCAGGAGAATCGGCCTGCCGCTCGTCGACGCGGCCTGCAGCAACGCCGTCATCTTCCGCGCATGCAATGGATCGACGCGCGTGTCGCTGTCTCCCGTAAAGAAAAGCACCGCCGGATACGCCGTTCCCGTTTTTACGTTGTGATAGGGAGAATACTTCAACAAATACCGAAACTGTGTGTCGTCCTCCGACGATCCATACTCCGTCGTCCAGTGCGGACCCTGCTCAAACTTCTGGTAGCGCAACATGTCCAACAGCGGATACCCGCACACAATCGCTCCATAAAGCTCTGGATGCTGTGTCATCGCCGCACCCATCAGCAAGCCGCCATTCGAGCGGCCCGTGATCGCAAATTTGCGCTGCGTCGTATACTTTTGTGCAATTAAGTACTGCGAAGCCGCAAACCAGTCGTCAAACACGTTCTGCTTCTTCTCAAACATTCCCAGCTCGTGCCAGTCTTCGCCATACTCGCCACCGCCCCGCAGAGTCGGCAGTGCAAACCAGCCGCCCTGCAGCATCCACCAGGCCCAGGCCGCGTTCCATGCCGGCGTCTCGCTCACGTTGAATCCGCCATAGCCCGTCATCAGCAGCCGCTCCGTGCCGTCCTGCTTCAACCCCTTTTTCCCGGCAAGAAACATCGGCGCCCGGGTTCCATCCTTCGATGTGTAGAACACCTGCTTCAGCTCATATTGGCTCGTGTCGAACGGGACCTTCGGCTGCGCGAAAACCTCCTGCTTACCCGTCTCCGTGTCAATTCTGTAGATCGTCGGCGGCTGAATCAACGACTGGAAGCTGTAAAACCCATACCGGTCCGCGCTGCGCCCAAACACCGGCGAAGCCGAACCTATGCCTTCGTAGACCACCGTTCCAGCCGGTTTCCCGTCCAGCGTGTAGACTTCCGTCTCCGACTTCACATCCTTCAGCCGTTCGACATAGACTTTGCCGCCCACTACCGAGAAGTCTTCAATCACGTCACCGGTTTCGGATGCAATCGTCTTCCATCCACTGGGATCCACACCCGGGTCCGCCCGCATCACCCGCCCTCTAGGCGACTTGTAATCCGTCTTTACATACCAGCTGTTCCTTGCCCACACCGCCTCAAATCTCGACTCGATCCCCCACACCAGCACCTGAAACGGAGTGCCCGGCTTCTTCAAATCGCGAAAGACGATATCCACGCGCTTGGCCGGTACGCCGCGCTCCACCGTCACCACCAGATACCGCCCATCGTCCGTCACCGTGGAACCGCGCAGCTC
>Ga0210385_10000319_pt1 | contig 39351 bp, 27 predicted proteins | sample IncBWH26OmetaG_FD_160107 | JGI IMG/M metagenome (GOLD analysis project Ga0210385, IMG submission 160107) | Forest soil microbial communities from Barre Woods Harvard Forest LTER site, Petersham, Massachusetts, United States - Inc-BW-H-26-O ...
GCTGATCCCGCAATTGCCCGCCGACTTTCCCGTGCCCATTGTGATCGTGCAGCACATGCCGCCGTTGTTTACGCGCCTGCTCGCCGATCGTCTGCACCATATGTCCCGGCTCCAAGTGCAGGAAGGCAAGGATGGGGAAAGACTGCAGCGTGGCCAGATTTGGATTGCGCCGGGCGACCGCCATATGACCGTGGTGCGGACGGGAACGGCGTTGACGCTGGGCATCAACCAGGAACCACCGGAAAATTCCTGCCGTCCCGCCGTCGATGTGCTGTTCCGCTCGGTGGCCCGGGTGTATGGAGCGAACGTACTGGCGTTGGTCCTTACGGGCATGGGTGCCGACGGCACTCGCGGAGCGGCCGAAATCCGGCAAGCGGGTGGCGAGGTCATGGTGCAGGACGAAGCCTCATCGGTGGTCTGGGGCATGCCCGGAAGTGTGGTGGCGGCCGGATTGACGCAGCGCATTTATCCGCTGAGCGAAATCGGGCACGAAGTTGTGCGCCGGGTGGCTGCGCAGAGGGTTTTGGCCAACGCTTCGCGGGGATGAGGAACCGGGAAGCTTGGTCGACGAATTTTATTAAGTGGTACCGATTCCAATATGCCTGTCGAAGTCGCAAAAGCGCAGCCTGCTGTCGTGCCCGATACGAGCCCGGCGAATCCGGTGTATTTGAAGATCCGCGATCTGGTCTACCGGATCTCGGGGATCTACCATTCCGATGAAAAGCTGTATCTTCTGACGTCGCGTTGCGGGCGTCGAATGGTGGCGCTCCGCGTCACCAGCCCGGCCGACTATCTGGAGCATCTCACCACACGCGGAAATCGCGATGCCGAGCTGCGCCTGTTGCTGAACGAAATCACTATTGGCGAAACCTACATGTTCCGCCACCCCGCCCAGTTAGATGCGATGCGCAATGTGATTCTTCCCCAGATACTCGAGAGCAAGGGTTCGCCCGGCCTCAAACGCCTGCGCCTTTGGAGCGCAGGATGCTCGACTGGCGAAGAGCCACACACGCTGTCGATGTTCCTGCTGGAAGAAAAACACCGGCTGCCGGCCGGCTGGAGCTTCGACATCCTGGCCACCGATCTCAACGACAATTCGCTGGAAGGCGCCCGCGCCGGCATCTACGGCGAGTATGCGCTGCGCAGCACCAGCGACGCGCTACGCCGGAAATACTTCAAAGACGTTGGCGATAACAAGCTCCAGGCCAACGAACTGCTCAAATCGCAGCTCCGCTTTGAGCGCCTCAATCTCCGCGATGACAACAAGATGCTGTTCCAGAAGGGGATGGATGTGATCTTCTGCTGCAACGTCCTGATCTACTTCGACCTCGCTTCGAAGCGCCGTGTCGTCCAGCATTTTTACGCCAATTTATTGCCGGGCGGCTATCTCTTCCTGGGGCATGCGGAATCTCTGTTCCAAGTGGACGATTCGTTTCGCCTCGTCCACTTCCAGGGAACGACGGCCTATATGAAACCAACAGCCGGACAGCCGAGTGGAGTCAAAAAGTGAACGCCAAGGGTCAATCTACGCTTCATTCGCAGCTCGCAGCCCAGATCCAGAAACTCGATTCAATTTCGACTGCTCCCGCCATCTTGACGCCGCTGCTGGAAATGATGCGGATGCCCTCGGATAAAATTGTGGTTGAAAGAGTCGTCGAACTGATTTCCTACGATGGCGCGATTGCGGCGCAATGCCTCCGCCTGGCTAACTCTCCGTTTTTTGGCAGGCGTGAGGTGGAGACGGTGCGCTCAGCAGTCATGACTCTCGGCCTGGAGCGAGTGCGTTCCATCCTTTTGGGCCTGTGCGTGAATCGGGTGATTCCGCAGGATAAGTGGGTGATGAAGCCCGAAGTGTTCTGGCGCCACTCGCTCGGCTGCGCCCTGGTCGCGCAGAGAATGGCCAGGAAAATCGAATATCCCGAGCCCGAAAAAGCTTACCTTGCGGGGCTCCTGCACGACCTTGGGTTTCTCGTGAACTCCCTTTTGTATACCGACGATTTTCGTGAGTGCCTTCGCAGCGCCACCGAGCAACATGTTGCCCCGCATATTGTCGAGAAGCAAATCCTCGGCTTTACCCATACCGAGAGTGGGAAACTGCTTTGCGAGCACTGGGGCTTGCCCAAGGAATTGGCCGATAGCGCCGGGTGTCATCACGATCCGGACCTTCTGGCGACTGCCGGGCCGCTGGCCTGCCTGGTTCATCTCAGCGATCTGGTCTGCCGTGTCAGCTACCTGGGATACGGCTACGAAGAGAATATCAGTGTCGATCTTGGCGGCAGTGCGGCATGGCAAGTCCTGGTTACAACCTATCCCGCACTGCAAGAGATGGACCTGGTGCGGTTCACGCTCGATGTCGAAGCAGCCATGGATCAGATTGTAGCTACGGTCGATTCCGTGTTTGAAATCAAGAGAGCCGCCGCTCCGGCCGCGACGTAACTCGTGGCCCAACTTGCACTCGCTGGCGATTTGCGACCTACTTCTTGGCAGCAAAGAAAAACGCCCCCAGCGTTAGCTCGGGGCGTTCCTGGCAGCCCTCCCCCAGAACTGCCAAACCACGTGCTCATCCTATGTCCATTTGGCCGCCCTGTAAATGTCACTTCCGTAATGGAAAAATCGCGAGCAGTAACCACGGGATCTTGCGCGGAGGTAACGTTACTTGGGGAGTTACTACATGCTATCCGATTGAAAGCACGGGGAAACGGTGAATTTGATGCGTGCGGAGTCCGTCCCTAGCTCACTTGCCAGGATTCTGGGTCTCTTCACCCAGTCGCTTGGAAATGCGGTCTTCCAGTAGCCCAAAGAACTTTTGGACATCGGGAAACGTGGTCGTCGAGTCGTTGTTATAGTCCATCAGGCGATGATTGTAGTTCTTCGCGTTGGGAGCGATGTCGTCGATTACGAATCGCGCCTCCTGCATCGCCGCGCCGCGATGGTCGAACTTACCTGTCACTTCTCCAGTGGCCTTCTGTAGGGCGCAATAGAGGCTGTACGTCCGGGCGTCAGGCAGGCATTTGCGTGTATCCGAACGGTTCCACTTCGATTCGGAGCTGAGTATCTCGCTCGCTCGCTGCACAATCTGCACATCTGCCTTGGTAACAAGTGGCCGGGCATCGGAGTCGTCGTCCTTGTCTGACGAGTCTATGCCTGACGAGGCGCTGCCCGACGAATCGTTGGTCTTCAAAGCGGCAGCCGGCAATGCCGGCTTTGCCTTCTGAATCGGTGGCGCGCCATCCGTCAAAGACTCGTCTGGAGAATCGTTTCGCGCGATCAGCGTTTTCTTCGGACCCGGCTCGGGGACCGCCGCGACGGCTTTCGTCGCTGCTTCTAATTGGTTATTTGGCGATGCGGCGATTGGCAGGGATGCGGCCACCGCTGATGCCGACGTCGCTGATGCCGATCCGGTCCCGATCTGCGGGTTCGCTGCGGGTACCCTCGCCTGATTCAGTCTTCCCGGATGCAGCAGAAGGACCGACGCCGCCACTACAACGCCCGCCGCCAGCGCTGCCCACCTCAAACTTGGCCAGACTAGCTCTGGAAACCCAAGCCTTATCCAGATCGATGTGGCTGTGCCGGCTTCTTCTAGGTTCGCGGATAGGTTCGCGGACACGCTTTTCGCAGGCACTCGTCCGCCCGCGTTCGCTTCGAGACCGCTAAGAACCTCCACCGCAGGAAGCGCCAGGACGATGGTCTCGCGGCAGTCTCCGCAGAGCGCCAAGTGCTCGATCAAGCTTTCGCGTTCCGTTGCCGAAAGCCTCTGCTCGACAAACGATGTCAGCAAATCGGCCTCGGGATGCGCAGCCTGGTCCGGCAATCCAGCCCGCAGCCGGTTAACTATGATCTTGGGGACTTCTGTCATTTTTCTTCGTTTCTTTTCGTGTTTCTTTTGGGACCGCGTTTATTTAGTGCCGCGCGGTTCTTTAATTCTTGCCATTCATCGTGGCTTCCACTAATCGGTGCTTCTGTCGCCTGCGTCCCGAATCTGTCTACTATCAGGGAACGTTTTCGTCTCCGAATCTTGCATCAAACGTGAACGCAAATTCAACTGCATATCGCGTACGTCGGTTTCAAGCGCTTCCGTGGCTTGTGCGTGGCTCATGCCCAGCGCCCGCAAACCTGCCAGAATCCGCTTCCGGAGGCCCGTCGCCAGTCGGTCAAGCCGCCGGCTAACGCTCGATTCGTGGAGTCCCAGCATCCCGGCAATCTCCGCCAGCGTGCGCCCGTCCAGGTAATAAGCCGCCAGCGTAAACCGGTCCTCCGCCGAGAGCTCCGCGAGCGCCCGGTCGGTCGCGGCTTCGAGTTGGGGCTGCGAGGCAGAATCGGGGGTAGACTCAGGATCAGTCCCCGCCGCCGCGAACTGCACACCTTCGTCGGTCTGTTCTTCCAGACTTACCGTGCGCTTCTGCTTGCGATAGCGATTGATGAATTCCTGCGCCATCACTGTGCGCAGCCAGCCTTCGAGCGAGCCCCGGCCGGTATACGACATAAGCTTCGACTGGCGAACTCCGTCGCGGGCGTTCACGCCGTAAAGATCGGCAAACAGCGAGTCAGCTAGATCCGCGGCATGGGCGCCATCGCGCGTAATGTGTAGCGCCATACTATGGAGCTTCTGCCGATAGCGGCTGATAAAGTCCTGCCACGCCCGTTCGTTTCCTGCCGCGCACGCGCGCGCCAGCGCCAGTTCTTCCAGCCGTAATCCAGCGCAAAAGCCGGTAATTTGCTCAGCCGAGACGCCGGAAGAGTGAGCAGCCGAAATAAGAGACGCGCCGGGAGACACGTACTTGCGCAGTATTTCGTCGAGAATCGCCGCAAAGCGTTCGGCGGTCATGCCATACGCTGCCGCTCCGCTGCGCTCAAAAAGGGCTGCGGCGGTTCCCGCACCGTCGTTGGATCGGTTCGATTTTGGCATGCACTCCCGAAAAGGGATCAAAACGATGCTAGCAACTATTTAGACGCAAGGAAGAGAAAATCGTACGTTCTGTGATCAGCGAGTAGAGAACGACACTCCTGGAAGACTCGCGGTTGCACAACCCCGGCACGCTCTCTCTTCGGCGTGCCGGGGAGAGCGGCGCTTTCATCGGTCTATCAAGCGCGCGCTAATCCCTTAAGCGCAACATCATTCGCATCGTGTGCCAGTTTGAGGGCAGGCAATTCCTCGCGCGTAAACCAGCGAACATCCGCCGCATCACTTCCCGCCTTCAACTCACCGTCAGACGGATGGCACAGAAAATCAATCAGCACGAAGTGATAGCGCACGCGTCCATCCTCTGCGCGAATCACCCGCTCATACACGCCAAGCATATCGCGTGTTTCGATCACCAATCCGGTTTCTTCGCGAGCTTCCCGGATCACCGCTTCGCGCAAAGTCTCGCCACACTCAAGCACCCCACCCGGCAACGACCACTCGCCGAGCAATGGCGGAGTTCCGCGGCGAATCAGCAGCACCCGATTCTCATGGACGATCACCGCGCCCACCCCCACCAGCGGAGACTCGGGATATTCACGCTTCATCGTTTCGTCTTACCTACCTGCTTACCTACTTTGATCCCACCTGATACTGCTCGATCTTCCCATCAGGCATAACGCGTTCCCAGACTTCGATCGTCTTTTGCGCAAAGCGGACGTCGAACAGACGGAACGTCATGCCTCCCCGGTCCTGTTTGTAAGTCTGGATAAATTCCAGTGGCGATCCCAACGGACCTAGGCTGCTGGCGAAATCTTTGAGCGCCTGCTCCGTGAAGTAGCTGTTGCAGTTTTCCGTGAACAGCGCACGATCGATCTTTCCATGCTGCAGAGCGGCAAATATTTCGCGCGATTGGTTCTCTTCTTTTCCCGTAGTACTGTCGCGAAAAAACAAGCCCGCAATATCGCGCGCAATATCGGCCGACGCTCCCACCGAGTCTTCGTTAACGAGCACAACCACGGCCGCGCGCGCATCCGGGAAAACCATATTGTGAGCGGTGAAGCCCGAGACCTCGCCGCCATGATCGATCTCGCGCTGCCCGAACTGCTGCCCCACATGAACGCCCAGGCCGTAATGCGTCCCCAACCCGTTCTTCAGCTGGACCTCTTTTTCCATCTGCGCGTATGAGGCGGGTTGCAACACGCTCTGGTTGATCATGCTGATATCCCACTTGGCAAGGTCTTCGGCGGGCATGGCCAATTCGCCCGCGGCAAACAGCCATCCTTTGCCTTCTTTCGGTGCCAGCCGCGGCGGTCCGAGCGCATAACGCAGGTAGCCGGTCGCATCCGTTTCGGTGAGACGGTCCTGATCAATGTTCATTACGCTCTTCATGCCGAGAGGCGAAAAAATGTGTTCACTCAGAAATTGCAACAGAGGCTCGCCGCTCGCTTTCTCCACAATCAGTCCTGCGATTACAAAGTTGGTATTGCTGTATTGCCACTGCGTTCCCGGATCGAAATCAAGCGGCTTGCGCGCCCAAAGATCGAGGATCTTGTCCGCCATCACGGGCTGCAGCATGAAAGGAGGAACGTAGTCTTGCGGCCAGTAGTCCTGGTAGCCAGATGTGTGCGACAGCAATTGGCGAATCGTTACTTCATTCCCACGCGTTAGATTCGGAACAAATCGCGACACGGGATCATCGAGTGAGAGCTTCCCTTGTTCCGCCAGCAGCAGCACAGCGGTCGCCGTAAATTGCTTGCTGATCGATCCGATGCTGTAGCGCATCGAAGGCGTCGCCGGAATAAGCGGATCGATGCGTCCTGCTCCGTAAGCGTGAAGATAGGTAATCGCTCCGTCCTGCACAATGGCGATCGAAGCGCTTGGAATGCCGGTGCTGGTCAGCGCCTGGCCGACGATGACGTCAACTTTCTCCCGTAACGCCGCGGAGATAGGCGCTGCGCTTTGCGCGTGCATAAGGGCAGCGCTGAGGCAGATATAAATAAAGACGAATCCACGCCTGATGCGGCCGCAGGGCAATCCATTCATGTAAATCTCCTCCAGAAACCGGATCAGTATACGGCCTTGAACGGAGCTGATGTGAGGCCGCCACAAGAAGTTCTACAATATCTCCCATGTCGCTCGACGAATACAAACGGAAGCGCCGTTTTGAAGAAACGCCAGAGCCTCCGCCGAAGCTCGAACAAAAGTCGCGGCATCGCTTCGTCGTGCAACGTCACGACGCATCCCGCCTGCACTACGATTTTCGCCTGGAGATGGAAGGCGTTCTCAAGTCGTGGGCCGTTCCCAAGGGCCCGTCGCTCGATCCCGCGGACAAGCGTCTTGCCATGCAGGTCGAGGATCATCCCGTCTCGTACTACGACTTCGAAGGCACTATTCCGGAAGGCAATTACGGCGGCGGAACGGTAATGGTTTGGGACGCCGGCACCTGGGAGCCGCTGTCCCCCGTACCCGTCGACGGAGAATACGTTCCCGGCACGGAAAAAGAGGCGGCCGCGATGCTGGCGAAAGGCGACCTCAAATTTCGCTTGAAAGGGAAGCGACTGAAGGGCGATTTCGCGCTCGTGCACATCAAAGCCCGTCGCTCCGGCAGCAAAGGCAACGAATGGTTGCTGATCAAGAAGAAAGACAGTGACGTCGTCGCGGGTTTCGATATCAATGACAGGAAGTACGACACTTCCATCCTCACCAATCGCACCATGAAACAAATCGCTGGCGACGCGGGCTCGGCGGAGTGGACAACCAGTCGTCCGGCGTCGCGGGGCAAAGTGAAGGCGGCTTGGCTGGCTGAGGCCATTGCGCGCGCCGATTCCAAACGCCAGGCTTCAACCTCGGTGGATGCAGATCACGTCGAGAAGTCGAGCGCGGGGAAAAAGCCCAGTAAAAAAAAAGCCTCAAAATCCAGCTCCAAAGAGGTCGCGCAAGAAATAGCTGATGCCGCGCCACCAAGCGCAGCATCCGCGTCTCGGAAAAATAGCGTCAAAGCTAGCGACAACAAATCCCTTCAGCGCGCTGGATCCGCGGTGGTTAAAGCTCTTGCCGGGGTCGAACCTCGGCCGATGCCCACCGCCATCCACCCGATGCTCGCGACCGCCGTCGCCAAAGCCTTCGATAATCCCGACTGGCTATTCGAAATAAAGTGGGACGGCTACCGGGCCATCGCCTTTATCGAAGCCGGCCATGTTCGCCTCGTGTCGCGCAGCCAAAACGACCTTACCGCACAATTTTCCGAGCTCGGCACCTTGCCGCAATTCATAAACGCCGATCAGGCCATCCTCGACGGAGAAATCGTTGCACTCGATGAGGAAGGCCGGCCGTCGTTCAGCCTGATGCAACAGCGCACCGGATTCCAGCCCGGCAAGCGCCGTTTGCCGCGCCGCGAGGGCGTGCCGGTTGTCTACTACGCTTTCGATCTGCTCTATCTAGACGGCTTCGACTTGCGCCGCGTCGCGCTCGAACAACGCAAACAGTTGCTGCAGGAACGAATCAAACCCGGCGGAGTTATCCATTTTTCCGACCACTATCCGGAAAAGGGTCTCGCTCTTCTCGAAGCTGCCCGCCAGCGCGGACTGGAAGGGATCGTCGCCAAGAAACGCGCCGGCATTTACCAGGAAAAGCGGACGGGCGACTGGCTGAAAATCAAAATCACGCAGCGCCAGGAGTGCGTTATCGGTGGCTACACCGATCCCGAAGGCAGCCGCGATTATTTCGGCGCGCTCGTGCTTGGTCTCTACGACCGCCAAAGGCGCCTGATCCATGTCGGCCAGGTCGGCACCGGCTTCGATCATAATGCTCTCAAGGAAATGTTCACTCGCCTGCAGCCGCTCAAGTCGAAACAGAATCCGTTTCACGGGGAAATTGGTGGACTGCGCAAGGTCCAGTTCGTACGGCCGGAGCTCGTCGCCGAAATCAAGTTTGCCGAGTGGACCCACGAAACCGCCGATGGCGGCATGAAACTGCGGGCTCCTGTGTTTATGGGTCTGCGGACCGACAAGGCTCCAGAAGAGTGCAAACTTGAAGAAGCGCTTGCAATCTAGCTTTCCCAGCTTTCCCGCAGATTTAACAAGATTCCTGCAGCGGATGGATTGCTAGAACGCGCCTCCGCCCCCGCCGCCGAAGCCGCCACCGGAAAAGCCGCCACCTCCAAAACCTCCGCCACCGCCGAAACCCGATCCGCCGGAACTGGCTCTGGGAGCAGAGGTGAAGACCTGAGTCATGTCCGTCGCCATGCTGTGCATTGAACTGGAGAAGAAAAGCGGACTGAAGCCGACGTATCCGTTGGGCGAAACGTACCAACTCGGCGGACTTTTGATGATTCCGTCGAACTGCTGCGCCCACTGATGCTCCACACCGAGCGCCATCGCATAGGGAAGAAATTTCTCAAATGTGTCGGGCGGCATTGTTGTGATTCGGTCGCCGTCGACGCGTTTCAAGAATTCCTGGAATCCAAGGACCGCGATTTTCGTTCGCGCTCCAGAAACCGTCTTCGCCGTCATCTGACGCGCAAAGAGCCACCAGATCAGGGCAGAGACCAGAACGCTGCCGATCACCAGCGGCACAGAGTAAAACAGGTTCATCCAACCCATGACCTGCACGCCGACCACAATCAGCGCGATGGCAACGCCGGCCGCAATGCTGTACCCGTTGGCTGATTCCGGATCGAGCATGTAAATGCCTTTGCTCCTCAGCGAAGACATGATGTCCTCCCGCACGATCGGCAGCACCATATAAAAGCGGTTTTTCAGGTCGGAAAGCCGGGTTCCCGTTCCGTTAAAAAAAATGTTTTCCAGCATCGCGCGCTCGTGCGGATTCAGATCCATCCACTCCTCGTGCGTCTTCAACGATGTAAACAAGTAATCTTTGTGATGGAACACCAGAAACGTATCGACTTTCTCTTCGATCCTGATATATCCGCGCACGGCAAGATCGATGATGGTGCTGGTGATGTCGCGCGGATGAATCGTGTCGTCGAGCAATGTTCCAGCTTCAGCCGGACATATGTCTTTCGGTGGTTCGTACTGAGGAGCCACGGAAACGCCGGGATCGGGATCGCGTCCCACTGCATACCAGAGCCCGAACATCACCGCCAGTGTAAACAGCGGCAGAAACAAAATAGGATTGCCACCGAGGAACCATCCCAACTTCGTCAGGTCCGAGGGAGGCTGGATGATCCCCTGTGGAATATAAATGTCGATGGTGAGCCCGCTACGCATCGACAGCACGCGTGTAGTTTCAACCGCAACATTGGCGCCCTGAACTTCGGCGGCGGCGTCGCTCTGTTTGGAACCGTATGCACCCGTGAAAGCCTGCGCCCGTAGTCCTCCGGCCGCATTATCGGGTAGCGTTACGAAAGCCGAGGCGTGGTCGATCGGTACCTGCCAGTCATTGCCCGTCACGTTCCAATAGAACTCATCGTAACTGTCAAAGAAGCGTATGCCGTTGTGCACGGAGTAATCGATATTCACAACGCGGGTTGCATCGACGGCGTCGGGTATGTAGATCTTGAGCTCGCGAGAATTTCCAGACTTGCGCGAATCGTACTTCAGCTTGTTGCCGTTTTCGTCAGCGACGCTGAGCACATCGAGAAAGAGCGTGTAGTTCGTTCCGTCGGGCCCCGGATATTCGATTGGAATCGTCCGTCGGATGCCGTGCCACGTGCCGATAAACGCAACGGTAATTTTTTCGCTGACCAGCACTTTGCCGTCGGCGCCGAGGGAAATCGTGTCCTTGAAATCGGTAATGCGCCAACTGTGGGGTTGAGCGGATGATGCGACAACTGCCGCGAGCAGGAAAAGTGATATGAGGAAAACGGCGGCCAGCCGGCGGCGCCAATTTACCCTGCCATACATGTTCTAGAATTTCACCGCAACCGGCTCGCGGTCGGCCGCTGTTGCCTCGAAGAACTGCTTTTGCTGGAAGCCGAACATCCCGGCCAGAATGTTAGTCGGGAACGATTGGATCTTAGTATTCAGATCGCGCACCACGGCGTTGTAGTAACGCCGCGCATTTTGGATGGCATCTTCGATCTCGCTGAGCGAACTCTGCAATTGCGTGAACTCCTGCGACGCTTGCAGCTGGGGATAATTTTCTGCCACCGCAAACAGGCTTTTGAGCGCGCCCGTCAGCTGGTTCTCAGCCGCAGCCTTGTCAACCGGCCCGGTGGCTTGCATCGCCATCGAGCGGAATTTCGCAATGTCTTCAAACGTACTTTTTTCGTGAGTCGCGTAGCCCTTTACGGTCTCAACCAGATTTGGAACCAGGTCGTGGCGGCGCTTGAGCTGAACGTCGATGTCTGACCACGCGGATTCCGAGCGCACGCGCAACTGCACCAGGCTGTTGTACATTGCAATCAGAAAGACGCCGAACAGAATGATGACTGCCAGCACCGCTAAGCCCATTTGAATGCTCCTTCTGATGCCGCGTTGACGTTTAGATTTAAGGGGACGTTAGCACAGAAATGCGGGCTTTAGAAGTTTCAAGGTAGCATCGAGTAATGTCGAGATTTTGCAGCCGTGAAAGTCCGAAACCTTGATGCTCTGAAACCTTTGCAACTCCGCTTCGTTTACTGCCGCGGAGCGTAATATCCGCGCCGCGCGCGTACCTGCAGATCTTTTTTCAGCGCCGTGATTTCAATCGAATGGTAGCGCCCATCGGCGTCGAAGCCGGAAGGCTTATACGCAACGTCGTACTGGCTGCGCAATTCGTCTTCAATTGCGGCGAACGAACGCGTGATGTCTTTCATTTTGTAGGGGAAGAATGCACGCCCACCGGTAGCCGACGCCAAATCGTCCAGCACCTTGTCGCCGCGTAAAATCAGTCCGCTGTCGTCGGTCGAGATCGCATAGATCAGAACCTCGGCGCGCTGCGCCATTTCAATCGCCTGCGCGCGCGTGGTTTCGCTCTGATTGTCTTCACCGTCGCTCAAAATCACGATCGCTTTGCGCACAGGATGGTCGAACTGGTCATGCAGGAGCTTGTCTTTGCAGGCTTTATAAATCGCGTCATAAAGCGCCGTTCCGCCGCCATTGTTCAGTCGCTGCACTCCCGCCGCCAGCAACGGCATCTGGTCGGTGAAATCCTGTGTCACTCGGCTCTCTTTGTTGAATCCAACCACGAACGCACGGTCGTATCCCGGACGAATAATGTGCTGCAGAAATCCAGTCGCAGCGTCTTTCTCAAATCCAAAGCGACCCTGCACCGATCCGCTCACGTCCATCAGCAGGCCGAGTTCGATGGGTAAATCGGTTTCACGCCTGAAGTTCAGGATCGATTCCACTGGCTTGTGATCGTCGAAGATCGAAAAATCGCTCTGGTTCAAATTCCGGACAAACTTGCCATGGCGATCGGTCGCGATAAATAGCACATTGACTTCATCCACGCGCTTCTTGATGGTAGTGATCGACTGATCTACGTCGTCGGCGGTCACCGCAGCCGCGGGAAGGGCAGACGCGGCGTCGGCAGCGGCGATGACATAAGGACTGTTTTGCGCGTTGGCTGGCACAGGTACCCACACGCCAACAACCACAACCGCGAACACGCCGAGCGCCAACTTGAGCCCGGCAAATCCGCTTTGTGCTTTTCCGGGTTGCCGCTCTCCGAATTGTTGTTGCTTCGCCATTCCGTTGACCAACCCAGCCATACTGGCTGTGAACCCCATAAATCCAGGAACCTTCAACCCATTCGATGCACGCAGCGGGCCGAAGACCTAAAAACCGCGGTTCCATTCACTGTAGGCCGCAATCGCGTGCAACTCCAAGTTACAAAAGGAGTACGCAGATGGTAAATCGCTTAACGGTAAGCCGGTCAATGGTTTAAAAAAGGCCGCAAGAATATCCTCAAGATACTTTTTCCCCACCTGCATCCGCGGCGTGCAAAAACTTCCCGTTGTCGGCCGTCCCTGTACTCTTGAACACATGAACCGACCTGGTCGTAATATAGGCGTCCGGAGCCCACAGTGATACTCTGAAAGTCGCGAAAAGTGCCGCCGGCACTAGCCGACTATGTATTTTGAACAGTTCTATCTGACCTGTCTCGCCCATGCCTCGTACATGATCGGATCCGAGGGTGAAGCTGCCGTCGTGGATCCGCAGCGCGATGTCGAGATTTATCTCAAGGCGGCCGAGGAGCAGAATCTCAAGATCCGTTACATTTTCGAAACCCATCTGCACGCCGATTTTGTCTCCGGACATAAAGAGCTGGCCGCGCGTACTGGCGCGAAAATTTATGTCGGAGCGCAAGCCCGCGCCGCCTACCCGCACGTCCCCCTGACCGACGGATTGGAATTAAAGGTCGGACGCGTCCGCGTTCGCGCCCTCGAAACCCCCGGCCACACGCCCGAGAGCATCTGCCTGGTCGTCACCGACGAGCAAAAGTCGGCCGAGCCCTGCGCCGTTCTCACCGGCGATACCTTATTCATCGGCGATGTCGGCCGTCCCGATCTTTCGCCCGAGCATACCCCTCAGCAACTTGCTGGATTGCTCTACGATAGTCTGCATCTCAAGTTGCTGGCGCTGCCCGATGCGGTACTGGTTTATCCCGCGCACGGGGCTGGTTCGCTCTGCGGACGCGCCATGCGCGCAGAGCGTTCCTCGACGATCGGAACTGAGCGGCTTACGAATTACGCGCTGCAGATCGCGAGCCGTGAAGAATTCATCGCGCAGTTGACCGCCAACCTGCCGTCGCGTCCCGAATATTTTCTCGAGGATGCTGAAATCAATCGCTCCGGCGCTCCGTCGCTCACCGACTTGCCTCCGCTTCCCGGGCTGTCTCCGGCAGAAGTGCAAGCCTTATTGCGGCAGAATCCGAAGGCAAATCTGCTCGACGTTCGTCCCGGAGACGCGTTCGCCGCGGCACACGTCCCCGGCGCGATCAACATCGCGCTCTCGGGACAATTTGCTTCGTGGGCCGGCGGAATTCTCGGCATCCATTCGAACCCAATTTTGATTGGAGAAACTGAAGCCCAAGTCGAAGAAGCCCGTCTGCGCCTGGCCCGCGTCGGCATTGAAGAGTTGCGTGGCTATCTGGCTGGCGGCACGGCCGCATGGCAGAAGGCTGGACTGCCAGTCGCCCAGACCAAGCAGATCTCCGCACAGGAGCTAAATCAAAAGCTGGCTGACGGGATCGTAGTGCTAGACGTCCGCCGCGAAGGCGAATGGCAAGCCGGACACATTGCCGATGCGCTATGGCACGCGCTGGACACTTTTCCGCAGAGACTGCCGGCCATCGATGACAAGGGTCCGGTAGCCGTCCACTGCAAGAGTGGATACCGCAGCATGATCGCCTGCAGCTTGCTCGAACGAGCCGGCCACAGCAACGTGATCAACCTGACTGGAGGCTTTGACGCCTGGCATGCCGCCGGATTTCCAGAGACCAATTCTCAGGAGCCTTCCCTCAGTTGCCGCTAAGAAGCCGAGGTGAAGTCCCGTCGGTTCGAGCAGATCTGAGACCTTTTCTTTTCAGCTTCTCTTCAGCCGCGCGATGCAGCATAAGCCTTGGCCAGAAGATCCTCAGGCCGCGACGGGATTTGCGGCAACGCAGCCATCAGTCGCCGCGTATAAGGGTGCGCAGGGGCGGTAAAAATCTGTTCTGTCGGTCCACTCTCCACAATCTCGCCTTCATGCAAGATCGCAATGCGTTGGCAAATTTCCGCCACGGACGGCAGATCGTGGGAAATATACAGGATCGACATTCCGGTCTCCCGGTTCAACCGCGCGAACAATTCCAGAATCTCCGATTGAGTAATCACGTCGAGAGCGCTGGTCGCTTCATCGGCAATCAATAGCGCAGGACGATGCAAAATCGCCATCGCAATCAGCACGCGTTGCGCCTGGCCGACACTGAGTTGTGATGCCCGCTTGCGCAGAAAATCAGGATCGTCTTTGTAGCTAGGCAGGCTGACATTGGCAAGCGCGCTCTGAATGGCGCGGTCGCAGTCTTCGCGCGTGGCCTTGCCATCGCAATGTGCATGCCAGGCTTCCCGCAGCTGCGTGCGAATTTCAAGCGCGGGATTGAGCGAGGCCAACGGACTCTGCAGCACCAGGCTCAGCGCCCGTCCGCGCAAGCTGCGCCATTCCCGTTCGCGCAGCGAGAGCAAATCGGTGCCCTGAAAAAAGATGCTGCCTTCAATGGTAGCGCGCTGTCGTCCGAGTAATCCGAGAATAGCCAATGCCAGCGTGCTTTTGCCCGAGCCGCTCTGCCCGACTAATCCAACGATTTCGCCGCGCGCTATTTCCAGCGAGATTCCGCGGAGTACCGGAGCTTTGCCCGGATAACGCACTGTTACCTGCGCCGAAAGCAGTTTTTGCGAGGCGTCGAGCGTGTTCGTAGTCGCAGTCGCTGGCATAGTCATTACCGGCTGGCTTGTGAGGGCGAGTTCTGGTTCCCGTTCAGCGTCAGGCGCTCGGCGTTCCAAAACGTCTGCGGGCTCAGGATTCCCGGATTTGCGCCCGCAACCGCCGTCGACACCGCTGACAACGCATTCTGATTGACCAGATAAATAATGGGCGCCTGTTCGGCGACAATTTCCTGCACGCGATCAAAACTTTCTTTGCGCTTTTTCGGATCGGCAGCCGAGGCTTGCGCACGCATCAGTTGGTCAATCTCAGCTTCCCACGTCGTTTCTGGAGACTTCTGCTGCGGGTTCCAGGCATGATCCTCCGCCGAGCTCAGCCAGATATTCATCTGTCCATTAGGATCGAGATCGACATTGCGGAAGCCCAGCATCGCCGCCTCATAGTTGAACTTCTGCGAAATGCGCTCGATCAGAGAAGGGAAATCGAGCGTGACCACGTTGACCTTGATGCCAAGTTTCCCGAGATCTTCCTGCACCATGACCGCCATGCGCTCACGCGGCTTGCTGCCCGCATTGGTGACGATGGAGAACTCAACCGCATTGCCGCCCTTATCGAAGAGCGCTCCGTTCTGCAGACGGAAACCTTCCGCCTGCAGCCGCTGCAGCGCTGCGTCCGGACGATAAGCCTCAGCCTTGAGCTTGCTGTCGAACCAGAATTTATTGGCCGGCGAAACCGGACCGACCGCGGGCTGCGCATGACCATTGAAGACCACGCGCGCCAAGTCGTCGCGGTTAATGGCCTGCGAAATCGCCCGCCGAAAGTTCGCGGAATGAAACCACGCGCGTTTGTACTCTGGAATCGGAGCGCTTGCTACCTGGTTGAACCACAGGAAATCGGAATCAAGCGACGCCCCCGCATCGTGTGCCAGTCCCGCTGATGTCGAAGCCAACCGGTCGAAGTAATCGCTGTCGAGAACATTGATCAGATCAAGTTCTCCGCGCCTGAATCTCAGCATCTCCACGTCGCGGTTCGATTGAATGTCGAGCCGAATGGAATCGAGATAGGGCAAACGCCGCCCCTGCGAATCCTTCTTCCAGTAATTTGGGTTGCGGCGTAAAAGCACGCTCGAACCCGCTTTGTACTCCGCGACCATAAACGGTCCGAGCACCGCGCCTTCTTTCTTCGGGGAATGCGCCGACATGATGGCAACCTGATCGAAGAGGCGATCGAGTCCGGCAATGGGTGCGGGAAAAATAATGGCGACCTGGTCGGGCGCGATGATCTTGGTGCTGACCGTTCCCTTGTCGGAGCGGAACGCGTCTCCAGTCGAGGAATGGAGCGCGGGATCCATCAGCCGTTGCATGGTGAAGGCAACATCTTCGGCAGAAAAAGAACTACCGTCGGAGAACGTAACTCCACGGCGCAGTTTGAACGTAATCTGCTTGCCGTCTTTCGATACCTTCCACGATTCCGCCAGTTCTGGTTCGATCTCCTGGGTGTGCCGGTTGACGCGCGCCAGCACTCCTCCCGTCAGGTAACGGATGGAAAGGGACGCATCGTCATCGACCAGGAGCGGATCGAAAGTCTTCGGTTCAGAGCGGAGGCAAAAACGTAATTCGCCGCCGCTCTGCGCGAAGCAGCCCAATGCCAAAGAAAAAAACAACGCGAAACCGACCAGAATTCGGAACCTGCGGGCAATCATATTTATGTTCACGCGGTCACTTCCTCATTCGATAAGAGCAGTTGAAAAGATGTCATCACAACGATGAGCAGCAGCAACGGCACCAGCCGCCAAGGTTCTTCGCGAAAGGAAATCATCCCCTCCAGTTCGCGCAGCAGGCTTCCCCAGGAAGGCAGCGGTTCGGCCACGCCCAAGCCGAGGATTCCGAGGTTCGCCTCGCTCAGAATGAAAACCGGAATCGAGATCCAGAATTGCGCATACAGAACCGGCTTCAGGTTGGGCAGAACATGCACCAGGAACAGGCGCGCGCCGTGCAGTCCCGAGGCGCGCGCCTGCAAAATAAAGTCGGAGTTGCGCAAAGCGTCGGCGCTGGTCGAAAGCACGCGTGCCGAAGCAGCCCAGCCTAGCAGTCCAAGAATCAGAAACGTAATTAATACTGAAACGGTCGGAGAGACATTCAGCGGCAGCAGAGCGCGCACGGTGATCAGCAGGAAAAGCCAGGGCAACGAGAGGAACAGGTCCGTGAAGCCTCGAGCCACTCGCAGCCAGATTCCGCCGAGATAGCCAGCCAGCCCTCCGACGAGCGCAGCCAACGCGGTCGAAACCAGCGCGGCGGCCGGAGCGAGTAGTAAAGAGATGCGCGTGCCGTAAAGCACGCGAGCGAAACGGTCGCGTCCGACTTCATCAGTGCCAAGCCAATGCTGGCGAGATGGAGCCGCGCTGGGAGCCTCGCGAAACTGCGTGGCGTAACCCGCGGGCGCAAGCCAATTTGCGGCGAGCGACATCGCGCACACTACGAGTGTCACGATACACGCCAGCTTGCGGGCCAGATTCATGCAGCGGTCCTGCCGCGTCTATACCTCACGCGGATTCAACGCATAGTTCGTTACATGATTTGTTACAAAGTTCATTACATCCGCCGCGGAGTTGGCCATCAAGGTTACGAGTGTAACCAGCACGGTAAGATTGACCAGCAGGGGTAGATCGCGCGAAAGGGCCGCCTGCCACGCCAGTTGCCCGATTCCGGGTAGTCCGCATAGAGATTCGACCGGAATACTCGCGCCGAGAGCGATGCTGATCGTGACGCCGGCGAGTGCGATCATCTGCGGACCGGCAAGCGGGACCACGTGCCAGGCGAGAACACGAGTCTCGCTAACTCCGCGGGCTCGCGCGGCCGTGATGTGCGGCATAGAGTAGGCTTTGGCAAGCAGGTTGCGTGAATAGCGATAAATCTTGGGGAAGACAATCAGCGCGATGGCGAGGTATCCGGGGGCGTTGAGAATTACCGAAAGCAACGCCAACACCGCTGCGGGAATGCAGAGAAATGCGCCACTCAAGGTAATACCGAGAATTTCGTAAGCAGGAAATCGCCAGAGGCACGCGGTGAAGGCGAGTGTCATACCCATCAGCCACGCGAGTAACAGTCCAATTCCAGCCACGCGCACGGTGACCGGCCAGCGCTCGCGCAGCAAGCTCTGTACCGGTTGCCCGAGCGCGTGCGAAGTACCGAGATCGCCGTGCATGGCTCCGCGAAGGTAGCCAACGTAAAAGCCTAGAATGTTGTGTTCGCCGGCGCGTGCCTGGTGGAGCGCGCGCACGCTCTCGGCGTTCAGGCTGGGATCGAGTTCCCGTTCGTCGGCATCGAAGCCAGGAGCCATGCGCACCAGGGTGGCCGAGAGCAGTCCGCCAAGCAGAACCAGCGCCGCGATCGAACTCAGTTGGCGGAGGATTTTCCAGAACAAGGTCTTCGACAGTGAAGTGCTTCGCATCCGTATGTCCTAGTTCACCGTCGTGCTGCGCGCGCGGGCAACCGCAGAATTCGGATCGTGATTGGGTGCGGGCTCGGAGTGATGCAGCTTCTTCATCGAGTACATGCGGCGATCGGCCTCGGCAAGAAGGCGCTCGACGTCGAAACTATCGTCCGGACAGAATGCCGTTCCCACGCTGAGCCCGACCAGGTCGCGCCCCGAAACCTTTCGGCCCGATTCCACTGCCAACTGATGCAGGCGGCTGGCCTTGTCGTTGGCCGCTTCCTGGTTCAGTCCGGGAGCGACGATCACGAATTCATCGCCGCCCATACGGGCAACGTAGTCGTATCCGCGGCAAATTTCTTTGAGGTTGGCGGCAAACGCCTTCAGCAGGTTGTCGCCTTCGAGGTGGCCATAAAGATCGTTAATCTGTTTGAAGTTGTCGAGATCGCAGACCATGACAGCAAGCGATGTCGAGGTGCGCCGGCAGCGTGAGATCTCGCGCGACAGATGGACGAACAGCGAGCGGGCGTTCGGCAATCCCGTCAGGTAGTCGGTGGTGGCCGAGTCTTCCGCCTGCTGGTACTTGAGCGCATTTTCAACCGAAAGCGCGATCTTGGAGCTGACGGCGAGCAGAATGCGCAAATGGTCCGCCGAGAAAGCTTCGCGTTCGGCACGATACATGGCGAGCACTCCGACCACGCCATTGATTCCTTCGAGCGGTACGGCGAGGGTCGAGCGTAGCGTGGTGAATTTCGCGGGGTCCGCGATATAACCGGCTTCGGTTTCCGGGTTGCCATTGATAACGGGCTTGCGTTTTTCGGCGACCCAGCCGCATAGTCCTTCGCCAACGTTGATTGTCAGTGACGAAAGCAGCCGGAAATTATCTCCGCTAACGAGTTCGGGAACGAGCTTATTGTTCTTCAGCAGAAATACCGCCATCGAATCGTAAGGAATCATCTTGCGCAGGCGCACGGAGAGTACCGAGAGAGTTTCACCGAGGCTCAAAGAATTGCCCAGGTCCTGGCTCAGCTCGAACATCGTCTGTGCTTCCTGGCGCGCTGAAGCGATCGAGGAGAGAAAGTCTGTTTCATTCGCCGATCCGCTAACGGCAGCCGGTTCGCAAACCGCGGTCGGCTCCAGGTTCGGCTCCGAGGGAACGACCGACAGCGCCTCGTCCTCCGGCGTGGTCGAATCGGATTGCGCCAGGAGTTCCAGTTCCCGGTAGTGCCGCTTTAGAATCTCGACAACTTTTGGGTCAAACACCGTTCCCGACTGCGAAGCGACCTTTTCCATTGCAGCGTCGAGCGAAATAGCGCCGCGATAGGAGCGATGCGATGCCAGCGCGTCCAGGCAGTCGACCGCTGCCAGCACGCGCGCGCCCTTAGGAATTTGTTCGCCTTTCAAGCCATCGGGATAGCCCGTTCCGTCCCAATGCTCGTGGTGCGAACGAACAATCGGCGCAACGGGATAGGGGAAAGCGACTCGCTGCAAAATTTCGGCGCCCACGATCGTGTGGATCTTCGTCTTTTCAAACTCTTCCGGCGTCAGACGTCCCGGTTTGTTGATGATGTGTTCGGGAATGGCCAGTTTGCCGATATCGTGCAACAGCGCGGCCGCGCGCAGCGCTTCTGCTTCGTCTTCGGGGAGAGCCAATTCCTTCGCGACCGCATCGGTGAAGACGCGCACACGCTGCAGATGCCGGTGCGAAGTATGGTCTTTTGCCTCAATGGCAAGCGCCAGAGCTTCAATGGTGCGCAAGTGCAGCGCTGCCACATCTTCGGCGTTGCGTTTCTCGATTTCTACCTGTCTTTTTTCCGCCGCCAGTTTGGCGAGATACAGGTGATACGAGCGATAGACCCAGTACACCAGTGGCAACGTAAGCAACGAGGTCTGCCATCCCACATGTCTGCTCAGAAAGCCCACGGCGAACACCATGGCGGCGCCGGCCATGTAGAACGGGAACGACCAGAAGTGACATTCCGCCCAGACCTTGTGCGGTGCTTTGCCTTCTGTGATAGCGATGATGACGGCTACAGGCACGGTGTTGGTGACAAAGAAAACCAGTGCCGTGATCACCAGCAGCGGCAGCGTTCCCGCGCCGAGGACTCGTTGCAGATCGTGATAGGCAAAGTAAGAAAGTACGATGGCGTTCGCCATCATGCTGAAGACGTTGAAAACAATCTTGATGGGAACCAGTTTCTGCTTGGTCCCGAGCACGCACTGCGCCAGAGTCGCCGTGCAGCCAAGGACAAGCGTTTCCGGCAGGTTCAGTTCCAGCAGGCTCAGCAGTATGAACAGGAAATTGACGGACATGGTGCCGTCAAGGCCGGGCAGTTGGATCTTAAGACTCGAGGCAAGTACCGCTACCAGCAGGTAGCAAACAAAGCGACTGAGATCGACACTTTGCCAGTGCCAAAGGGAGTACGCGAACGCCCATGCTCCGAGCGCCGCCGTGGCTCCGATAAACAGTCTTGCACGAATGGACATAGGCTGAACTAGCCATCCCCGTGGCTCTTTGCCGTGATGTTAAAAACGGCTCGACCGTCTTTGGCGCCGGTAAATGTCCGAGGCCAGAGGTGGCTGCGAGTCGCAGTTCTCCCGTTGTATCGAATCTTAGTTGACCGTCTAAGGAAGCAAGAACTTACGTAAGTAACTGCTATTTCAGTCGGACTGACGACGCCGATGCGGCGTGAAGTTCGAGTTACACTATGCCGGCAATTTGCAGGCGAAGTAGTTACTTCGGTGTGACCGTTCGTGCAGAGAATCCCTCGGACTGGCCGGGGTTGTGGCAGCATCTAGAAGCAAGTCTTTGCTTTGCCGGGAATCGACGAAGGCAAGCCGGTGGACGCAAACCATCGCGAAGTAATGGCGAACATACCCGATTGCTAGCGATATAACGAAAATGCCTACTTCATCGAAGACTCCGCCTGCCGCGAGCATGCCGAAACCTGCCGTCGGAAATGCGACTTGCCATGATTCAGGGCATCATGACTCACCGCAACACGTTTCGTCGCACGTGGACGAGGCAGTCCGTGACTCCGGCAACCGCTCCGGAGTTCTCAACCAGGGCGACGCGATCTTCACCACCGACCTAGACGGAATGATTCGCAGTTGCAGCCAATCGGTGAGCCGATTTGGATTCGCACCGCAAGATCTCGTTGGCCGGAACATCGCCGAGTTCTGTCATGCTGCGGGACAAAATGGATATGTCTCCCGGGCAATCGCGTCAGTTCTCGAAAAGGGATTAGTCGAGACCGACGTGATATGTCATACGAAGTCCGGCCCAGACGTCAACGTTCATCTCTGTTTGACCGTGCTGCAGGACGCCAATTCCGCCGCGACGAGCATTCTAGGGGTCGCGGTTGAGAGCAAAAATGACACCGAGGCGATTGCAGAGCATTCGTCCGCCGCAAACGCGGCGCTTCCATTGGCGAAGCGCGAAATCGACGGCACGCAATTCCTGATTGCCAGCCCGATCATGCACAAGTTCATGGGCATGGTCGACCGCGTGGCCGGGCACACGGAAACCGTGCTCGTGACCGGCGAGACCGGCACTGGCAAGGAGCTGGTTGCACGCACCATTCACGAGTCGTCCTACCGGCACACGAAGAACCTGGTCGATATCAATTGCGCCGCCCTCCCCGAACATCTTGTCGAAAGCGAACTGTTCGGCTACGAGAAGGGAGCGTTCAGTGGCGCCGATTCTTCCAAGCCCGGCTTGTTCGAGCTGGCCGACAAGAGCACTATTTTTCTCGACGAAATTGGTGAATTGCAGCCGCAAATCCAGGTGAAGTTACTGCGTGTGCTCGACGGCGCGCCCTACTACCGTCTCGGTGGACATCGTAAAATAATTGTCGACGTCCGCGTTGTCGCCGCGACCAATCAGGACCTTGAGCTGGCGGTGCAGGAAGGACGTTTCCGCAAAGATCTCTTCCACCGTCTCAGCCAGTTCCAGTTGCGCGTCCCTCCGCTGCGCGAGCGCCCTGAAGATATCGCCGCGCTGGCCCGGTACTTTCTATCATTAAAGGCAGCAGAAAAGACTTTTACGCGGGATGCGCTGGCATCACTGCAAGGTCATCCCTGGCCCGGCAACATTCGCGAGTTGAGGAATCTGGTGGCAAAACTGGCGATGGCAACGGAGGAACCGCAGATTACCGGTGCCGAAGTTGTTGCCGCATTGCGCGGCGAACTGGCCGCCCCCGCCCGCTCCAGCGGTGCGGTGCCGCTCGGCAACCTCGAAAATATGGAAGAGCAGATGATCATTCGCGCGCTCGAGCAAACTGGCGGGCATCGCGCGCAGGCCGCCGAACGATTGGGAATCTCCCGCCGCACTCTGAGCCGCAAACTGCGCGAATACGAGATCGATGTGGCTTCGGGCGAGGGATCGAAACTAGGCATCATCAGCGAAGACCAGCAGAAGTTCTTTCGCGCCAAAGTCAATATCTCCGTCACCCTGAAAAATTCTCATGGTAAAGAGCTCCAGGTGCAAGCCGTCAACCTGAGCACGGGAGGAATGGGGCTCGACGCCGTGGCCGAGCCGAGTGGTTTCGCCGGATTGGTCGATGTCAGCTTCCTGCTGCCCGACAGTGAAACCGTGATCCACGCCAAAGGCCGCCTGGTGTGGGCCGATGCCGGGGGAAGAGCCGGCCTGCGTTTTGTGGTGATCGAACCAGCGCTATTCGAAAAACTACAGCACTGGACGAATCGGAAGATGAAAGATGAAGGCTGGGAGATTCCGTCGTGAATCTGCAGCGCAAAAGGCCAATCACAAAGCGGTGCTGTTCTGCTCCAACGCTTTTGTCCTCGCCGCTGACTTCCTTCACACTTCGGTAACCTGTCGTAATACGTCTTTTCGTGCGATTCTCTTTTTACCGTTTGAGACTGGCGTTTGAAATTGCCGTTGAAAACTGTGGTTTGAAAAACTATCAACCGCCCCCGCAGAACCAATTGCGATGCGGAACTCAAGTGAGGTTTATTCATGTTGCAGTCCCCGGAACCGAAGTACACTCCAAACGCAGCTCCCGCCAACAGCTACGCTCCGGTCAAGCCGGCCACCTCACCCATGGATCAGGCCCACATTGGACGTTCGCTGGTCATCAAAGGAGAGCTCACTGGTGCGGAATCGCTTTTCATTGATGGCCGCGTCGAAGGTAGCATCAGCTTTCCCGAAAATCGCGTGACCATCGGCCGCAGCGGCAACGTCGCGGCGAACATTACCGCAAAAGAAGTTGTAATCATGGGCAAGGTACAAGGCAACGTTGATTGCACCGACCGTCTCGATATCCGCAACGAAGGCGTGTTGGCGGGCGACGTGATCACCCATCGCATCAGCGTCGAAGAGGGCGCGATCCTCAGAGGCGGCATCGAAGTGCGCAACCCCGAAAAGAAAGACCAGAAAACGCAGTCGCAAGGGAATCAAACCCAGAACAACGCCCAGAACAAGACCGAAGCGCCCAAAGCAGTAGGCGCGACAGCGGGCAACGCTTAAATCCAGATCAAGTTTTTGCAACAAGCATTTTGCAAAAAGCAAATGGAGTGCCAGGCGAACCTGCCCGCACTCCTTTTTTTGTCTGTTCTTAATTCTTTTGCTGCTTCGGGTACGCTTACTGTTTCGGCTTGAAGTCAAGCGAAGCCGAGTTCATGCAGTAGCGAAGCCCGGTCGGCTCCGGGCCATCCGGAAACACGTGACCCAGGTGCGCATCGCACTTGGCGCAACGAGCCTCGATCCGGGTCATGCCGTAACTGGTGTCAGCGATTTCCTTGATGTTCTTGCGGTCGGCAGCGGCGTAAAAACTCGGCCACCCCGTGCCAGAATCAAATTTCGCATCCGAGCCAAATAGCAGCGTCCCACAACAAACGCAATGGTAGCTGCCGTCGTCGTGCTTGTTCCAGTACTGGCCGGTGAATGCGCGTTCGGTGCCGCAGCCGCGTGCTACCTGATACTGCTCCGGAGTGAGCTGCTTCCTCCATTCGGCGTCGGTCTTGGTGATCTTGCCGCCGGCTTTCTCGCCGTCGATCTTCTCGCTAATAATATTTTCAGTCATATTTGTCTCCACCAATAGGATGGAGAACCGGCGAAAAAGTTGCAACTGGAGGGTGACAACTGGAGAAGATTGGCGACGGGACGAAGAACGGCCGACCGTCGCACCGGTCTTCGTAGCAACCGTCGCAGCGATCTTCGTAGCGGTCTTTGGCAGCGCTCCGGCTAGTGGGCCTGAGGTTGATTGGCGCCGAGCAACAGTCCGATGCCAGCGCGTTTCCGCAACTCCGAGAGCAGTGCAGTAGCAGCGTTCAGATAGGTGCTGTTGGGGTCGGAGGTATCGGCCCAAACCGCGTCATAGACGAGCTTTGCCGCTTCCTTCGCGTCCATGTGCAGAGCGGCTTCCATTCGGTCGGCCTGCTGACGCACTTCGCTGTAACAGCTATGACAGACGGCGGCCGGTTCCGTGGCCCCACTGTGCTGATGGTTGAGCACGCAACGGAATGTGGCTGCGGCATTGATCTGCGTATGCGATGCGAACGCCTGCGACTTGAGTTCTTTCAGGAACCGCTCGCGGTCGTCGTCAATTTGTGCCCCGGTAGCAGGTGCCGCCGTAGAAGCGCCGGCCTGCGCCACTGGCGCCGTGGGTGAAACACGTTCCGTCGACTTGCAGATCGGACAAGCGTGCATGTCTGCCGGATAGTAAGCTTTGCAACCTGAGCAAGGCAGGCCGTAGCCGACAGGTTTGCCTGCCGTCATCGGTTGCACCTCGGGCGCTGGCGGTGCTTGGTGCGCTGGGGCGGAGAGCGCTGCAGCGTTGACGGCTTTTTCCCGGGCTTGTTTTGCGCCAGTGCTTTCCATAGTCGGAGAATCACCCCTGCGGCGCTTCAAGCACCGCGTTTTCCTGACACAATTCTAGGTCGATTCATTCTTGGACGAAATGCACGTCGGTGCATGCCAAAGGTAACAAAGGTGATTACTTCGACGTAGTGAGCAACTTGACCACTTCCTGCATTCGGGCCCGATAGAGGTTCTGGCTCGGATCCATACGGGAGGCGATCTCAAGCTCGCCTAGAGCTTCTTCGTATTGGTCCAAAGCCATCAGGCAGGCGGCGAGTGAATAGTGGTTCTCGGCGCTCGGCTCCAGGCGCAGGGCCTCGCGAAACTCCTTTTCCGCGTCCGCCATTTGCCGGTTGTTCACAAGCGCTGTCCCAAGATAACGATGGCCCGACCCCGACTCGGGATTGAGCGCAACCGCTTTTCGCAGTACATCCAGCGCTTCCTGGTCTTTTCCAGAAAGCAGCAGCGCCTGGCCTAGAACGCGGTATTCAGCAGCGCCGGCGGGATTGGCGGCGATAGCAGCGTGCAGTTCGCGAATCGCCGAAGGATAATCGCGCTTTGACATATAGGCGCGAGCGAGGCAATTGTGACCGCCCTCCCACTCCGGAGCTTGACGGTAGAGGTCGGTGAACTCCGCTATGGCGCTATCGAATTCTTGCTTGTCGCAAAGGGTATTGCCGAGATTGTTTCGCACGCTGGCCTCGTCGGGCTTGAGGCGTTTTGCGGCGCGATACTCCGCAACCGCTTCATCCAGCTTTCCCTGGTCGTGGAGAACGCCGCCCAGATTGCTGTGCGCCTCCCAGAAATCGGAGCGCAGGTTAAGAGCATGGTGATAGGCGATGGCCGCTCGCCGCGGATCTCCCTGGTCGCGGTAGGTGATGCCCATGTCGAAATAGACGTCAGCATTGGCAGGTGACCCTTCGGGTTCGCGTGCCAGCGCTTCATTGAAGGCGTGCAGGGCAGCCTCATGCTTTCCGTCGGCATAGAGTGCGAGCCCGAGGGCGCGATAGGCCTCGGCATTGGCAGGATCCATGCTGAGTGCCGTTCGCGCTTCGGCGAGGGCGTCGCCGGAATTGTCGTTGCGGTAAAACAAGTAGGAAAGCTGGTCGTGCGTTTCCGGGAAACCGGGCATCAGTTGAGAAGATTCAGTAAATTCGTCCAGCGCTTCGTCGAGCCGATCTTGTCTGCGCAGGAGCGTCCCAAGAACAAAATGCAGCAGGGCTTCGTTGGAAGATGGGGCATCTTCAGAAGCTTGGGTGGAAGAAAGATTGGCAGGGTCGCGCAGCAGGGTGAGTATTTTGTCTTCGGCCGCAACCAGGTTTTTGTCGTGGACCAGAGCGGCGACTTGCGCGGCCGCGCCGGAGCAAGCACATGCGCCGGCGGACTTTCCATCGGCATGGCGCGGCGCGAGACTTCGAATCAAGTTCTGGTCCGCACCAGCCTTCTGCAGAGCACGTGTGCAGGCCAGAGTGGCGTGGCACGAAAGCTTCCGGGTCTCATCCTGCGTCTGTGCCATGCGTTCGATTCGCGCGCTCGAAATTCCCGCTGCCAGCCACAGAAAAATCTCGTCGGAAGCGCCTGCCGGAGTAACTTGCTCGGCCAGCAGGGAACTTGCCGCCAGCAGCAACAAGAGCGATCCCAGGACACACCTTTTCAGGACACACCTTTTCACGAAGTCCTCCAACGGCTTTGGCAGATTTGACGCGCGAATTGCCCTGTGGCCAAAATAGCCCCGCCGCCCCGTCGCCGATAGGTCACGGAAGTAATTGGAAGCGACGTACCTGTCAGTCCGCGGGAGGTTGGCGATCACGCGAAGAGGCAGCCTTCGCTAGGTCCAACTGGAGTACACTAACAAAGTATTTCTGCGGTTCGCGGGTTGCCGGTAGCGCATCCGGTTCGGAGGTTTTATGGGTGAAGGTCTTTTTCAGCCGTGGCACTTGTTCCTTATTCTGGTGATTGCCCTGCTGTTGTTTGGCCCCAAAAGACTCCCAGAGATCGGCAAGGGAATTGGCGACGGCATTCGGGCCCTTAAGAATGGAATGAAAGACAAAGACAACAACGCTACGGCCGAGACCAAGCCGGAAAATAAGCCCGAAGACAAAGCATCATGACGATGGATTTTGAATACGAGGCATGAGCGATAAACCCGAGTCCTGTCGCGGAATCCTGCCCTCCTGCATGGTCTAACCGTTCTCTGGTTCGATATAATCCCACTATCCAGAAAAGAGATTATCGCAATGGGAAAGTTCTGTAATTTGTGTTCTGACCCCGGAATTTCGCCATCGTGTAACCAGGCCGCGCCATTCCATCCTAATTTTTGAATCACCCAGGAGGTTCTTTATGATTAAGAAAGTTGTGGTAGGTCTTTTTCTATTATCCGTTTTATTGCTCGCGATTCCGGTGCTTGCGGATCAGGTTGTCCTGAAGAACGGCGACCGTTTGACCGGCTCCATCTCCAAGTCCGACGGCAAGTCGCTCGTCATCAAGACTGACTACGCAGGTGACGTGACGGTAAAGTTTGACGCGATCCAAACCATCACTTCCACCGGCGACTTGAACGTCACCCTCGGCGGCAAGACGGTAGTCGGGCCCGTGACCACCAGTGGCGACAATGTGGTCGTCGCCACCAAAACCGCCGGACCCGTGGAAGCCCCGAAAGCCTCCGTCACCATGGTGCGCAGCCCAGCCGAGCAGACCGCGTACGAGAAAACCCAGCACCCCGGAATTCTGGAAGGCTGGAAAGGGGGTCTCAATCTGGGCTTTGCCGCGACCTCCGGAAATAGCGAAACCAGAAACCTGAATATTGCATTCAATGCGCTGCGCACGGGGCTCCACGACAAACTGACGCTCTATAGCAACACGATCTATGCGGTTACCGACAAGCCCACTTCCCAAACTACCGCGAACTCAAACGGCGGAGGCGTTCGCTACGACCACGATTACTCCAAGCTCGGATTCGGGTTCGTGAGCGCGGACTTCTTTTCCAATGCGCTTCAGGATCTCACTCTCCGTTCTACTTTCGGTGGCGGCATCGGCGTGCACGCAATAAAGAAAGACTCCACTACGCTCGATCTGTTACTCGGCGTGAACTACACCCACGAAAGCTATTCTGCTTTCACCATTCCGCCAGTCCCGCCGGCCACCAGTCCAACCCTCGTTCCCGGAATCGCCAACAGCCTGGCCGGTGCGACTCTGGGCGATGCCTTCATGCACAAGTTCGGCAAAAACACAGTCCTGACCCAAAGCTGGTACCTCTATCCGGACCTCAGCCAGACCGGAGAAGTTCGCAGCGTCTTCGCGGCGAGCACGGTCACCAAGCTCAACAAGTGGCTCGCCTGGCAGAACACTTTTGGAGACACCTACGTCACCAACCCGCCCGAGACCAAACTAAGAAATGATCTCGAGCTCTCGACCGGCGTGAATTTTACCTTCACTCACTGATCGCGGCGAAAAAAATGTGCCAGACCTTCGGCGCCCCAGGATGCTCCTCGGCGCCGCTGCGTGTTAAAGACACTGCGTGCTAAAATTGCCTCTGAACCACGGTTTCCGCCCAACCGTAATCCGTGGCTACAGGTCCCTGCGATGGATGTAGGCGCGTAGCTCAGTTGGTTAGAGCGCTACCTTGACACGGTAGAGGTCAGGAGTTCGAGTCTCCTCGTGCCTACCATTTATCTTTCAATCAGTTCTGACGTTCACCGCCCGACTTGTGTCGCATTCCCCGCTCTTGCGCTCTGACGAACACTCTCTCCGGCCCATTGACATCCCAAAAAAAGAGGGCCGATTTCTCGGCCCTCATATTCAAGTTAAGGCAACTCTGTTTACGGCGTGACCGTAAGCTTGATCTTGGCCTTTTCGGTTTTAGTCCCGGACACTCCGCTGATCGTGATCGTCGACTTTCCGGTGGCTGCCGAACCGCTGACCGTCAGCGTCAGTGTGCTGCTGGTAGTAGTCGGGTCGGTGCTGAACGACGCCGTAACGCCGCTCGGCATTCCGGTCGCGCTCAGAGTGACTTCCTGATCGAAGCCGCCGGCCGGTACAACGGTGATCGTGCTGGTACCGCTGCTGCCTTGTGCCACCGACAACTTCGCCGGCGAAGCCGTGATAGTGAAGGTCCCCAGCGCGTTCACCGTCAGCGAGATTGTGGTCGTCGCTTTCAGGCTGCCGGAGGTACCTGTAATCGTCACGGTCGCCGTTCCTGCCGCAGCCGATTTGCTAGCCGTCAGCGTCAATACACTGGTGGAAGTAGCCGGGTTCGGACTAAACGATGCGGTTACGCCTTTCGGCAGACCCGTCGCAGTAAACGACACGCTACCGGAGAATCCGTTCACCGGATTAATCGTGATGGTGCTCGTGCCGCTCGCTCCACCCTTAGCGATCGTGACGGCGTTGGGTGAGGCCGAGAGCGTGAAGCTTTGCACCAACTGATTTACCGTGAGGCCAACAATAGTGGTGTTGGTCAGGCTGCCCGACGTGCCGGTGATGGTAAATGCGGTTGCTCCCGTGGTGGCCGAGTCGCTGGCCGTCAACGTCAGCACCGTGCTGCCGCTCGCAGGGTTCGGACTGAAGGACGCAGTTACGCCGCTCGGCAAGCCCGACGCCGAGAAGGTGACACTGCCGCTGAATCCATCCTCAGGATTGATGGTGATGGTGGTCGTCACCTGGCTGCCTTGCGTCACACTGACCGTAGTCGGCGAGGCGGACAAGGTGAAGTCCGGTCCCGCGGGTCCCGTCAGTGCATTGATCAGGAGCGCGCCGTTCGGACTGCCCCAGCCGCCGCATAGGTTGTAACCGGTTGAGCACGTGAATCCATTGCTTCCGTTAGCGTCGCTGGTGATGTCGTGGAAATCCGCGTCACCGTCCGACAAGCTCAGCGGATAAATGACCGGGTTGATGAAGCCCGGCGCGAAATCACCCTGAGCTGCGGCTTGTTGATTGACTAAAGCCAGATAGCCCGCCCACATCGGAGCCGCAAAGCTGGTTCCACCGTACTCGTTGGCCGTGCAACCGTCCTGGTCGGCGCAGACATAGAAGCTAAAGTTCGCGTTCGCCGAAACATCCGGCACATCCCGATACTTCGCCGACGCGCCATTGTTGCCATTGACCACGCCCGGAAGTTGCTGCCAGTACGGGATATCCACATTGTTGCCCCAGCCGGCGCCGCCGTCTTCCCAAACGGTTTCCGAAGCCCATGCACCGCCCGGACCGGTCGTGTCTAAGTCCGTCCCGCCAACCGCGATCACATAAGCGGAATTCGATGGCCATGGCGCTTGGTTTTCATATCCGCCACTGTCGCCCGCCGCCTGAAAGAAACTCTGACCCTGTGCCGCCATCTTCTCGAAGTAAGGGTCGTCGGTACCCGGCGCCGGGCTCCAGACCCAGGACGAGCTCAAGTTCAAAGGCAAAGGCGTGTCCGTAGACATGCCGCCCAATAGAGCCGTGTCGCTCGATCCAACGTACACATATACCGTGGTCACGCCCGGCGCCATGCCGCCCGCCTGGGTAATGTCTATCGTCTGTTCCGTATCGTCGCAGTCCTGCGATGCCAGGCAATTGACGCTGGTCCCATCGGTGGAAATGCCGGTGACAGCAAAGCTTCTCGTTTGTCCTGCATTGCTGTAATAAGTGTTGACATCGGCAATATCAAATCCGGCGTACTCCAGTAATCCGATGTTCTGGCCCGCGCCCGTGAGCGCCGTTCCTTCATAGTAGGCCGCGCGCATATCGCTGCCGCAGAACGATTGTTGCGGACACGAACCGGTCGTCGCATTCGATTTAACCTTGATGTCTCTCTTTTGCAGCAAGGAGTGCGGGATCGAATAATTGTCCAGTCCCGAAATGTGCCAGAGCTGGAACGGGAGGTCTACCGTGGGCTCCCGGTCCACCGCATAGAATGTGCCGTTTCCCGTGGGGCGCTGGTAAACGCCCATGGTGACATGGAAAGCTTTTTCCATGGCGCCGACCGTTCCCTTGAACTGAACGTCGAACGCATCGCGTGAGCCACCGGTCATCGTAAAGCCATTCGCCTTCGCGAAAGCGAGCAGGGCATCGTAGTCTTCCTGGCTGGGTCCGAATCTCTCCGTAAACTGCTCCACCGTCACATAATGCCGATAGGAGGAACTGGCGGGGTCGTAGATTTCTTTCAGGAAATTTTCCAGCTCCGGTTGATGGCGTAATGCCATAACAATGTCGAAGTGCATGGATTGTGCTGCGGGGAGCCGCCCGATGGGTTGCGCTTGCCCATCGGCAACTACGTCGCGCACGTGACTCGTCAGCAGGGTCTGCGGTTGCGCCTGACAAACCATACTCATGACGGATGCCATCGCGACGATCATGAGCAAGAACACACATACTCTTCGAATCATGACTTCTCCTAATTGTTTGCGGAACCTGGAAGTATGCTTTCAGTTGTCGAACGCCGTGGAAATACGCCTGCTACGCAGAGCCGGGGTCAGCGCGTTGCCGGAATCTCCGGTTGATTTCAAGAGCGAGCACCACTTTACCTCAATTTCAACGTCGTGCGAAGAGTGAAAAAGTTTGCACCGTTGGACTACGAATTCAGATCGCGCTGAAAATGGAAAACTTCGAAAGCCCGGCTGCAAGCGGTGTTCGCATCACCGTGTTGACCTCGGATCTCACGGAACTGTTACCACCCTCGTCCGCGGGTTTGACCTCCGCCATTCCCGCATAGCACAATGCCAATTCGCCGCGAATGCGGCGATCTTGAGGACGTGCATGAAATCGCGTGTTTGCGCTCTCGTCATCTCCGTTGCCATCATCACTTCACTCGCCGCCCAAACCGCGACGCCACCGGCCAAGCGCTCGATTACAGATAAAGACATCTTTTCCTTTATCTGGATTGCCAACCCCCAGCTTTCGCCAGACGGAGCGCGTGTCGCGTTCACCCGCGTCAACGTCGACGAGAAGCGCACCGGTTACGAAACATCGATTTGGATGGTCTCAACTTCCGGCAATGACGCGCCCGTCCGCATCACGAACGGCAAGCATGACGCGCAGCCGCGCTGGTCGCCCGATGGCAAGCGACTGGCCTTTGTGCGCGGAGGCGAGAAAGACGATGCCGGCAAACCCAAGCCCTCGCAAATCGCGCTGCTCTCGCTTTCGGGCGGCGAGGCCCGCGTAATCACCGATCTGCCCAAAGGCGCGGCTGGACCCGTGTGGTCTTCCGATAGCAAGCGCATCGCCTTTTCCAGTACCACTACTCCCGAGGATATCGATAAAGCCGCGCGCGCCAAAGCTGGCGAGAAGAAACCCGGCGCGAAAGCCGAACCCGAAGACGACCACGAATCCGACATCCACGTCATCAGCCGCGCCGTCTACCGCAACAACGACGAAGGGTTTCTCGATCCCAAGCGTCACGACCACATCTGGGTGATAGACGTCCCCGCCACTTTCGATGACTTTCCCAAGCCCGTGCAGCTCACCAGCGGCAACTATGACGAAGGCGAAATCCGCTGGACCAATGACGGCGCGCGCATTTATTTTCTGACAACCCACGTCGACGAGCCGTATTACGAAACTCCCAGCACCGAAATCTACTCGATCCCGTCCGCCGGTGGAACCGCAGAGAAACTTACCACCATCCCCATGGACATCGGCGATTTCACCCTCAGCCCCGATGGACGCCGCGTGGCCTTCCTCGGCGCCATAACGCATCCCATTCATTCGCACTCGCTGAGCCACCTCTGGGTCATGGACCTAAGTCCCAACGCGCAACCGCGCAATTTAACTTCGGACTACGACTACGACGTGGGCGGTTCCGTTTTCGGAGACAATGCCGCTCCCCGCGGCGGCAACGGCGCTACTCTGCATTGGACGCCCGACGGTCGATCCCTTTACAACATCGTCAACAAAAAGGGGATTACGCCGATCATTCGTATCGATGCCCAGTCCGGCGCGGTCACCGAAATTACCCACGGCGACCAGGCCGTTCTCGATTTTTCCATCACACCTGACACCCGCAGCATCGTCGGGCTCATTTCCACTCCCGTCGCGATCGGCGATCTTTTTAGTATCAGTCCCGATGGTGCACAAACGCGTCTCACCGACTTCAACGGCAAACTCTGGGCGCAACTAAACCTCACCGCACCCGACGAGATCAACTACAAAAGCTTCGACGGCTTAAATATTCAGGGATGGATCCAGAAGCCGCCCGACTTCGACCCGCACAAGAAATATCCGATGATCCTCGACATCCATGGAGGCCCGCACGCCGCCTACGGCTGGGTTTTCGACCACGAGTTTCAGTGGATGGCTGCGAAGGGTTATGTGGTCCTTTATGTCAATCCGCGGGGCTCGACCGGCTACGGCGAAAATTTCGCCAATATCATCCAATATCACTATCCCGGCGACGATTACCGCGATCTAATGATCGGGGTCGACGAATTGCTCAAGCGCGGCTACGTCGACGAAAAGAAACTCGGCGTAACCGGCGGCAGCGGAGGTGGCGTCCTCACCGACTGGACCGTGACCCAAACCAACCGTTTTGCCGCCGCCGTTTCGCAGCGCGACATTTCCAATTGGGCTTCATGGTGGTATACCGCCGATTTCACTCTCTTCCAACCGGCTTGGTTCAAAGCTCCTCCATTCGAGGATCCCCAGGACTATACCAACCGCTCCGCCATCACCTTCGTCAAGAACATTCAAACTCCGATGCTGTTCGTGCTCGGTGAGTCCGATTCGCGCACTCCACCGGATTCCGGTGGCGAGCAGCTATTCCGCGCCTTGAAATATCTGCACCGCCCAACGGCGATGGTCATGTTCCCGCGTGAAACCCACGAACTCTCCCGTTCCGGAGAACCCTGGCACCGGGTTGAGCGTCTCGACCACATCGTGGGCTGGTTCGACAAATGGCTGATGGGCATTCCGCATCCCGAGTACGACGTTAAGCCCGATGCTAAGACCAACGCGGAGAGTACAGCAGCCAAAGGCAATTGAGCGTGAGTTCCACAGACGGCAGCGCCAGCGAATGGGGATCCTTGATCCTCTTCGCTCTGCTCGCCGCCGCACTGATGGTCTATCCAATCCTGCGCGCCTTCTCCGGCGTCGAGGTCAGCTACAACGAAGGATGGAATGTCTACAACGCCGCGGCCGCCGATCATCACCTGCCTCTCTATACACAGAAGTTCGGCTGGACGACCGTTAACTATCCCGTGTTGTCTTTTTACGCCGCTGCCTGGCTGCATCGCACCGGCCTCAGCTACTTGACCGCCGGGCGAATTCTATCTCTCGTGTCGCTGCCGCTCTCGTGCTTGCTCATCGGGCTCGTCGTCTGGCGATTCAGCCGCGATTGGCGCGCTGCACTGTTCAGTGGTCTCTTTTGTTCATCCGTGTTCTGCATCGTCGCGAACGAGTACATCGGAGCGGCCGATCCGCAGCTCTTCGCCCAGCTCTTTTTCTTGTCCGGCTTTCTCCTCTACATCTCCGGCGCACCGAGTTTCTGGCGACTGGCGCTGACCGCATTATTGTTCGTTCTCGGAGGCAGCATCAAGCACAACCTGGTCGAGTTTCCGCTGGCTGTGCTCATCGACCTGGCATTCGTCGGCAGAAAGAGATTTCTGCAATACCTGGCTGTCTCGACTACTCTTCTGTGCGCCACAATCTATATCAACATCATTGTCGGCGGTCCGTTCTTCGTATCGAACATCCTCAGTCCTCGCCTGTACTCGCTCAAGAAAGCCATATTGCAATTCCTGGAGTACGGCTTCGGAGTCATCCCGCTAGCCATGATCGCGGCCATCATCTGGAGCGCCACCGCGATTAAAAACAAGAATCTCCGTGTTCTTGCTGTCCTCTTTTTGGCATCGATGTTCGTCGGTTCTCTTTCAGGTGGTGGAATCGGAGTCTGGGTAAATAGCTACTTCGATATCTACCTGTCGATCAGCATGATCACAGGCCTGATCATGCACCAGGTATGGCATGGCGAAATCGGCAGCCGGCGCCTTTTGGCCGCGCACGCGATACCATTGGCGCTAATTATTTGCTTTGTCCCCACATGGATGGCCGGGCCGCCGCTTTTCTACAAGGCAATTGCCGCCCTATCGCAAAAGCAATCCCAGTTTCAGTCGGAAGTCTCATTCCTCCGTGCCCATCCTGGACCAGCCTTCTGCGAGTCGTTGCTGCGTTGCTACGAAGCCGGCAAAGCCTATGAGTATGATCCGTTTAACAGCGCCAATCTCGTCAAACTCGGCAAGCTCGACCCAGCGAACCTGATCGACCGCTTAAACCGCGGAGAGCTCTCGACCGTGCAGCTTTGTTGCTCCATCGACTTTCTTAAACAAGACGACGATCCCGCGGTCATCAGGCAAATACTCCCCGCCCTGGACGCATCCTATAAACTAGGTCTGGCTCATGATGGATGCTACATTTATGTTCCGAGGACCTCGGAGCTTAGCTCGTCAGCCGGGAAAGGTGGAACATTTCGCCACAGGTCATTGATCAACTCGTCGATCAACAACTCGCCGATCGCGTGGAGGCGAGGAAGCGGACTGGCTCCGGGGGCACCGCCATTCGCGGGACCGCTTCCCGCTACCGTTTTCACCTCATCGCGGCTGTGCTGACGGCCCTCGCGCTGCGTCTTATCGTCGTCGCTTTCGTCTATCGGGATTTCCTGGTCCCCGGCCGCGATCACTGGGAATTCGGCTACGAACTGGGCAAGATCGCCGATTCGATCTCAAACGGGCACGGCTTCAGTAATCCCTATTGGATTGAAACCGGCCCTACGGCCATGATCACGCCGGTTTATCCGTATTTGCTGAGCGCAGTTTTCTCCTGGTTCGGCGCCTATACCAAGGCCGCGGCGTTGACGGTTCTAGGCTTCAATTGTCTGGTTTCAGCCCTCACCTGCATTCCGATTTTTTTTCTCGCACAAAACAGTTTCGGACGCCGCACCGCACTCGGCGCTTGTTGGGCATGGGCGTTTTTCCCCTACGCAATTTATTTCTCCGCCAGTTCCATGTGGTATCACAGCCTGGTCGCGCTGCTTCTCACTTTGCTGCTATTGATCGCTTCGTATCTTGAAACCCGCACTCGCCTTTGGATGTGGGCGGCCTTCGGGGCGCTATGGGGATTTACCGCGCTGACCACTCCCGTAGTCCTTGCCGTTCTTCCTTTTATTGTCGGTTGGGTTTGCTATCGCCTGAACGGCTATGGCAAAAGCTGGAAACTACCCGCCGCAACCGCCACGCTGGCCTTGTTCATCACCATCGCACCCTGGGCCGCTCGCAATTACCAGGTGTTCCATCGCCCGGTTTTTCTCAAAGACAATTTTTGGATGGAAGTCTGCATCGGCAATCTCGGCAATGCCGAACATTGGTGGAACGATGCTGCCCATCCCGCTGGCAACAAAGCTGAACTCGATCAGTTCCGGCAGTTGGGAGAATTAGGTTACATGGCTCGCGAGCGCCGTCAGGCACTTGCGTATATCGATAACCATCCCGGAATCTTTCTATGGCGCTCTGCCCGCCGCTTTGTTTACATGTGGACCGGCTTCTGGAGCCTGAACTCCGAATATCTGCGACAAGAACCGCTCGACTTGTGGAACACGTTCTTCTGCACCATCTTCACCACTCTCGCGATGATCGGGCTATTCAAAGCATTGAAAAATCGTCTCCGAGCGGCGATGCCATACGCTTTGGTTTTGTTGTCGTTTCCCATGGTCTACTACTTCACCCACTCCGAGATTTCCTACCGCCTGCCCATCGAACCTGCGCTGGTAATCTTCGCTGCATTCGCCATCGCGTCACGCCGAAAGTCCGTGCCCGTCGAATCCACCCTGCGATTAGAGGTCGTCACAGAAGTGGTTTAAGTTCCAGGCTTCAGACCCCTGAGGTTATGCATGGCTCCCCAGTGCGAATCAGAATAGGAAGTCAAAGTCGGCCACGAATCGCCGATCCATGTTTCCGAAGAAAGTTCCATACTCAGGGTCGGCAACGTTCGAGTGCACTTCAAGCGGATTGAAGTGGTCGGTCAGATTGCGCACAGTTGCCGAAAGCCGCACGGCATGTTTCCCGTCCACCTGAATGTCTTTCGAAATCCGCATGTCGAGTGAGAAGTATCGTGGGAACCGGTATTGAGGCCCGAAGGTTGATTCCACATACTGCTGAAAGACGTCGGTGGGCTGATAGGGAAAGCCGTTACGAAACTCCACATGCGGCGACACGGTAATCTTCTTTGGGAAGGCATAGGTTCCCCAAAGCAAAAAGCGATTCGGAATTTCGCTGGGCAAACTCGCTGTCAGGCCGTTGCGCACCACCGGAAAAGGATTGTTGCCCAAATAAGAACTGGCGTCCGAAATGTCGCCATAGGCATATTGCCGAACATACGAAAAGAAAAATTGCCGGTTCGAGATTGCTCCAATCCGCGCCGTGAACTCGGTCTGCCGCGTGTGCGCCGAGCCGGAATCCCCGAGCACAAAGGCGTTCTGGTTCTGCACTACTTCCGGCTGCAGTGTGATCACATTCTGTTCGTGACTCTGAAGATATTTCACCCGCACCAGCAGAAAGCGGCTCAACGTCCGCTCCACCGACACGTTCCACGCCACACTGTAAGGAGCAAAATTCCCGCTCTTCTGCGCGCTGTCGATAAACGGAAAACTCGACCGCGCCGCTTCCGCCGTCAGATTGATGTATTGCACCGGCGGCCCCACCGGCATTCCATTGGAGTTATAGGTGGTGATCGTCTGCTCCGGATAGCGGCTGAAGGCATACACATCAAGCGGGACTGAATCGTAGAAAACGCCCATGCCGCCCCGAATCACAGTTCTGCCGGCATCGGGCGTCCACTCAAATCCTCCGCGTGGAGCAGTACGCGTGGTATACGTGATCGTCTGCGCTTCGATGCGAATGCCGGCATCGATCGCCAGATGGTTGTTGAGCACCCAGTGGTCCTCGGCAAACGCGGCCGGCTCTGTATCGGCAAGATCGAACGCTCCCACTCCGGAAAAATTGATCTGCTGCAGAAGCTGTCCACTGGTATTGTTGAGGGTCACCTGACGCGCGTTGAAGTAGCCCACATTCTCGCTGTGCGCCAGTACCGATCCGAACTTGAGCATGTGCTGTCCGGCAAAATGAAGCGCGCGCAGTGACCACTCCTCGATCCATTCAAAGCGATTGGCGCGACGCGATTCCTGACTGAAGTAGTTTCCCCCGTTCCCGATTGGACTAAGCACCATGCCGGCGCTTCCTTGCGATGCAATGCCGCTGCTCACCACCCGGTTCGACAAGGTGCTCTGCAACATCCCGCCGTCGAAACCCAGTCGGTCCGTGACCGTGCCCGTCGTCTCGTGAAAGTCCGCGTTCGGCGTCACCGGTTCCGGGTTGAAATAATCCAGTCCAACATACTGCTGCGAATGCGGAGCGAAATGGAAACTGCCCGTCAGCGTGTGATCGGGCGACAGAATCGCATCGAATTGCGTGAACGAGTTGACCGCCTTCGAAGTACTCAGGTTTTCAGGAAACGGCAGCGTATAGACTTCCTGTTTGTTCAGCAGGTATTCAACTCCTTCAAGAAAATACAAATGGTTGGAGATAAGCGGTCCGCTCAGGTTGAATCGCGGAGCCGCGTCCCGCACCCCGTCCAGATGGCCGCTGCGAACAAAAAAATCGGGCAGCGGATCATTAAGGCTGTAGGCAAACTTCTCTCCGCCGCGCCGCGTGTCTGCCGCGACCACGCCCGCGGTGAAGCGGCCGTACTCCGCGAGGTACGGCATCTCCGAAACTTCGATCGTCTGCACGCTGTCGATCGGCACGCTTAGCCCAAACGCTCCAGTCGCGGGATCGGTCACATCCACCGAATTCACCAGCAGCGCGCTGTGGTCCTCGCCGAACCCGGCAATCCGCACGCTACCGTCCGGCCCGCGCACGATTCCGGGACTC